>JADMIO011227132.1_pt1 | contig 70077 bp, 65 predicted proteins | sample 8958161 | NCBI WGS metagenome assembly JADMIO01 (sample SAMN16585339, study PRJNA669376) | soil metagenome | isolation source: Crop rotation soil | place: USA: Cullars Rotation, Alabama | collected 2011 | reverse complement strand
CGCGACAACTTGTCCACGTGGAATTCTAAGCTTAGGATCCCAATGTGCTGGAAAGGGCATGCATCCGCGCGGCTTCACCATCTATCCGAGCTGGCAAATCGCGGTCGAGGATTGGTGCGACCGCATCAACGGCTACTACATCGCGCGAGGCCTCGACACCGTCGAGCGGATCGTGCCGATCTATGCACCTGCAGCAGACGGCAACGCGCCATCCGACTACATCGCGTTCGTTCGCGGCCTGATCGAACGCTGGAGTAACGGCATCATCGCGAGTGCCATCCGTCGCGAATACCACGTGATTGGCGACGGCCTCCAGGTGCGGACCGGCTATGGACGACAGTTCCCACCTGCGGCCGAGATGAACACCGGCGATGTCTTCGTCGCCGACGAGATTCGACTCGGCGAAGAGATCGACGGTGACGCGCGCTGGGGACATCGCGCCGACGGCTTCGGCTTCAGCAGTATGAAGTACCTGGTGCGCCAGTCATGAGCGGCCAGCTTGATCCTGTTGTGACCCCACATCCATCCTGGAGTGAGGTGCTGGGAAGTGAGCTCGGCCGAGACATGAATCGCCACATTGAGGAACAACACTTTCGGGCTGAGCGCTACCAGCCGACGACGTGCCAGGCATGTGCCCGAAACTGGCACTACCTAAGCCCGGCTTCACGTGGCGCCTACGCCCGCCGGCGCTTCTGCTTTGGCACGACACGGCATGGATGAGGGTGGCCAGGAGTCGATCACGGCGATCGCCCGTTGCTCGAGCTGCGGCGGCTACTGGCGCATGCTGTGTCGAGCCGTGAGCGAGCGATTGCCCGGCGGAGGCACCGTCAAGGGCTGGTGGGTGCATTGCCCGATCTGCGGCTGGCGGGATGGCAGGGTGCTATGAGACCGAACCTCGGCGATAGGGTTCCGACCGCCCACGGCCCCGGCCGTGTGACACAGGTGCACGCGCGCATCCAGGAGCCGAGCGGTGGTCTCGCCTGGCTGGTGACTGCTGAGCTCGACGAGCCGTATCGCATTGATGGGCCATCGCTGGGTGGCCTGGAGTGGGTACGCAGACTGGAAACGGTTGTGCCGATTGTGGAGCAGGCATGAAGAAGGCGCGTCGCTTTGTTGCCGCTGTAGCCCTCTGGTTCGGTCTCGCAGCCGGCCGCGCGATGGTCGAGATGTATCGTGCTCCGATGCCGCCAGTGCGAGATCGTGGCCAGACCTGGATCCACTGAATGACGGTCCCTGACGCCCTGATCAGCACGCGCGTGCGGAGTTTTGCGGTTTGCCACGCCTCCCTGTTCTAGTACGACAGTCGCGGGTCTTCGACCTGGTCGTTCAGGGTAAGAGCTACGACGAGATCGAGAAGCGGCTCAAGATCAGCGAAGACACGATCGCTCGCGACATGCAGGCGATCGCCGAGCAGGTGCAGCAGCTGATCCGCGAGCGTAACAGCGAGGTGCTGGCGTTCGCACTGGCCCAGTACGGCGAGGTCGTCCAGAATGCCTGGAAGGAATACCACGCCGAGGTCAAGCGCGAAGCGGACTGGTACGCCGGCAAGCTGGATTACCCGGTCACCATCCGCACGACCAAGACCCTGGAGGTCGGCACGGCTAACTTGCCTCCGCGAGGCAAGGCCGAAGACGACGAGGACGAAGACGACGAGCTCGGCTCGATTGGCGACTTCATCAAGGGCCTATCTGACGACGATATCCCGGAGCAGAAGCAGCCCGGGCCCGGCGATCGGGAGGTCTCACTCCCGCTCGAAGTGCGGACGAAGCAGGGCCTGGTCCGGCCGGCACTCCGCTCACAGCGTGCCCAGTGGCTGAAGCTGGTGATCGAGGCCACGCGCGAGATCACCGAGCTGACCGGGATCAAGATGCTGCTGATCAAGCAGACAAGCGACCCGGTTGAGCACGTGCATATGACACTCGGCGAGTGGAAGGCCGAGCGCGAGAGCCGGCGTGCAGAGGCTGAGGTGACCTATCGCCTCCTGGAAGACGACGATGCATGAGCAGGCCATGGACCGACCGGGCAGCGTTCCTGGTCGAAAATCTGAACCTCCCCGATGCGACAGGCGTCGAGGGTGCGAAGTGGGAGCATTTTCAGCTCGCGCATCTGAACGACGATGCAACCTTCCGCATCGAGGTCAAGAGCCGGCAGATCGCCTGGTCATGGCTGAGCGCAGTCGAGGGTCTCGCGGACGCGATCCTCGACGAGCGTTCGAGCATCTTTGTCTCGATCAATCAGGAAGAGGCGACGGAGAAAATCCGGTACGCTCGGCAGGCGATTGCGGCACTGCCGCAGGGGCTGCGGCCGAAGCTCAGGCGCGACAATCAGATGGGCCTCGAGCTGGACAATGGGGCTCGGCTCATCTCGCTGCCGGCGACGCCGCCGCGCGGCAAGGCGCGGATGAACGTCTATCTCGACGAGTTCGCGCACGTCAAGGACGATCGGCGCATCTACACGGCCGCGCTCCCAGTGATCTCGAAGGGCGGGCGGCTGCGCATTGGCTCCTCGCCTCTGGGCGCCTCGGGGGTGTTCTGGGAGGTCTACAGCGAGAAGCTGCGGAGCTACCCCGGCTACGGCCGCAAGGCAACGCCCTGGTGGCTGGTGCAGGCATTCTGTCGCGACATTGTCGAGGCGAAGCGCCTGGCGCCGCATATGACGACAGCGGAGCGTGTCGAGGTCTTCGGCAACGAGCGCATTCGGACGATCTACGAGAACCTGCCGGAAGAGGATTTCCAGCAGGAATACGAATGCGGCTTCGTCGACGAGTCAACGGCATGGATCACCTGGGAGGAGATCAAGCGAGCACAGCAGGAGGGTCTTGCCTGGGCGGCCGGTGCGGGCAAGGAGACGGAGGTCAGCGCCTGCTACGAGGCGGTCAACCACCTGCTGGAGCTGATCGCGACTGGCCAGGTCGAGGGTGTGTTTGCCGGCGGGCTGGACGTGGGCCGCACGCGCAACACGACCGAGCTGACGCTGGTGGGACTCTCGACGGTGGGCAGCTACCCGCTGCGGCTGGCGATCACGCTCGACAATATGAAGTTCGACGATCAGCTGACAGTGCTGATCTATGTCATGCAGCATCTGCCGATCACCGGCCTGCTGATCGACCAGAACGGCATCGGGCGCAACCTGGCCGAGAACCTGGAGGCGCTCTATCCGGGCAAAGCGCTCGGCGTCGACTTCACCAACCCGAGCAAGCGGCTCTGGGCAACCGACGCCAAGATGTTGATTCAGCAGGGCCGGACGCCGCTGCCGGTCGACCGCGATATCGCCTATCAAATCCACTCGATCAAGAAAATCATCTCGGGATCGAACAACCTGATCTTCGACACGGCGCGCAATGAAAAACACCATGCCGACAAATTCTGGAGCTGGGCACTGGCGCTGGCGGCGGCCGTGGAGCCACTGCCGCCGCCGGATTCGGTCGAGACCTATGACGAACGTGTTGACATCTCACCGTATTAACCGGAGCCAGGCATGACGCCGAAGCGCCCCACCGTCGCCGTGCTCCAGGAGGCACTCCAGCAGCGAGATGACACCCTGGAGCTGTTCCAGGAACGCCTGGCCGAGCTCGAGCTGGCGCTGGAGGATGCCGGCTGGTGGCGCATGGTCGCGAATGAGCAGGAGTTCAGCCGCGACAGTCTGCGGCAGATCTCCCAGCTCAGCCGGATCATGGCCATCAAAAACCCCCTGGTGAAGCGTGGATTGACCGTGCAGGGGCACTACGTCTGGGGCCAGGGCATGATGGTACGTGCCGTCGCCGACGCGGTGAATGATGTCGTGAAGGCGTTTTTCGAGGACCCCAAGAATCAGGTTGAGCTCACCGGCGAGCAGGCGAGGCTCGACAAGGATCGCGAGTTGGCGACCGACGGCAATCTGTTCTTCGTCTTCTTTGTGCATCCGAGCACCGGGCGCGTGCGCCTGCGCACCATCCCGCTAGTGCAGGTCGACGAGATCATCTGCAATCCAGAGGATGCGAAGGAGCCGTGGTACTACAAGCGCAGCTGGACCGAGCAGGTGCTGGACATGGCGACGGGCACACAGACGCCGAAGCAGCGCACCGCCTACTACCCGGACTGGCAGTACCGGCCGGCCAAGCGCGTGCAGACGATCGGTGGGCACTCAGTCCACTGGAGCACGCCGGTCTACCACGTGAAAACGGGCGGCTTCAGCGACTGGAAGTTCGGACTCTCGGAGGTGTACGCCTCGATCGACTGGGCCCGGGCTTATAAGGAATTCCTGGAAGACTGGGCGAGCATCACCCGCGCCTATAGCCGTTTTGCCTGGAAGCAGAAAACCACGGGTGGCCGGCAAGGTGTTCAGGCGGCGAGGAACCGCATCGGCACGACTCTGGCGAACGGCGGCGCGCGCGAGACCAACCCACCGCCGGGCGTTGGCTCGGTCTGGATTGGTGCCGAAGGTCAGGACCTGGAGCCGATCAAGACAGCCGGCGCCGCGGTCAAGGCCGAAGACGGGCGACGCATGCTCCTCATGGTCGCGGCCGCGCTGAACCTGCCTGAGACGTTCTTCGGGGATGTGAGCGTTGGCACACTGGCCACGGCGACGAGCCTCGACCGCCCCACCGAGCTGGCGATGAAAAGCCGTCAAACGCTCTGGGGCAGTATCTTCGGCAATATCCTGGGCTTCGTGTTGTTCTGCGCGGTCAAGGCGATCAATGGGCCGCTCCGGGGCCTGGGGACGGTGATGATCGACCCGGTCACGCGTGACGAGACGGTCACCTGGACAAACCCCGACGATGCCCATCTCGACATCGACTTTCCACCGCTGGTTGCCGCCAACGTCAAGGAGCGCATGGAGGCGATCGGCCTCGGCGCTCCGCATATCCCGGACTATGAACTGCTCGGACGGCTGGTCTTGACCACACTGGGCGAGGACGATATCGACGAGGTGCTCGCGGCGATGTTTGAGGAGGACGGCACACCCAAGCGTCCGCCGGCGAGCATGGCACCCGCTCCCCCGCAGGGTGATGGCGCTGGCACATCTGGGCAGGGCCAGCAGGGCGCCACGCAGCCACGCCGGCAGAAACAGGCCTCGAGTGGGCCGCAACCAGAGGACACCTAATGCAGAAGACCTTTCTCCAGCGCCTGCTCGAACGCGGCCGCGCGCTCAGTAAGAGCAACGAAACCAGGATCCGGAGCGCCATCACTGCGCTGCAGGAGGTGCTTGCAGCCATTGCAGGCGGTGGGCCGATGAACGAAGCGCAGCGCACGCAGTTCAACGAAGCTGGCCTGGCGCTGCTCGAGGCTGAGCTGAGTCATGACCAGCAGCGCGACGCGGTCCGCAAGGCGCTGCGCAAGGCGATCAGCGGCGGCTATTGCTACATCCAGGAGATGTACGACTCGTGGCTGGTCTACAACCACTACGACTACTCCAGTGGCGGCGATGACGTCGAGCAGCTCTACAAGGTGTCATATGTGATCGACGAGAGCACCGGCGCGGTGACCTTCGGCACTCCCGTCGCGGTTATGGCGCGCATGGTCTACGAGCCGATCGCCACGATGCAGGAGAGTGCAGCGGGCGACGGCGGCGAGCTGACGCGTCTCGTTGAGGCGCAGGCGCCTGTCTCGCTGGTCGAAGGAGCGCTCCGGCGCGACGGCACGGTGCCGATCAAGATTATCCAGCCAGGCTGGGGCAGCTCGGGCTACTACCCTGCCGAGGTGCTGGAGCGCGATGGGCCGAAGGTCTTCACGCGCGGCATGCACATGTACTGGAATCACGCGACGGCGACCGAGTCGATCGAGCGGCCGGAGCGTGACCTGTCGGACCTGGCGGCGGTGCTCACGAGCGACGCGCGCTGGGATGCCGAGGGACCTGCCGGGCCCGGGCTGTATGCCGATGTCGAGGTCAAGGCGGCCTATACCGAGGCCGTCGACGACCTTGCGGCCGATATCGGCGTGTCCATCAACACCAGTGGCCGCGCGCGCGCTGGAGATGCCGAGGGACGCACCGGCGCCATTATCGAGGCATTGTTTGCCGATCCACTCTCAAGCATCGACTTCGTGACCAAGCCCGGCGCCGGTGGGCAGATCCTGCAGATCTTCGAATCGGCCGGGCGGCGCCCGGCACCTGCGGCGACTCCACCCGAGACGCCGGAGGCACCGGCCGCCGAGCCGGCAATCGAAACCACAACTACCCAGGAGGCAATCGACGTGACGGAACAGGAAGCCCAGGCGCTGCGCGAGTCGCAGGCGCAGGTTCAGACCGAGAATGCACGCCTGCGCGAGGCGCTGCTGCTGCGCGAGGCGCGTGATGTTGTGGCGACGGCGCTGGCCGGCCGCACCGACCTGCTCGAGGCCACCAAGACGCGTATCGCCAACCAGTTGTCGGCAAATGTCGCGGGCATCCCGCGCAAGGATGACGGCGCGCTCGACCAGGATGCCTACAAGGCAAAGATCGAGGAGGCCGTCAAGACCGAGCTCGACTATCTGACCTCGATTACTGGTGGCGGCGAGATCACCGGTATGGGCGGCACTGGAGCAGGCGCCGGTGCAACCGAGCAGGTCGACCTGTCGGCGGTTGAAGCTAAGCTGCAGGATGCCTTCGCCAGTATCGGGCTCAGCGAGTCGGCGGCCAAGATCGCGACCAGCGGCCGGTAGTCGCAGGCAGATTCATTATCCATCAGCGCCGGCTCAGCCGGCCATAGGGAGATCACACACGCATGGCAACCAATCTCAAGATTGAAAAGCCCCGCCACCTGTCGCTGGTCTGCACCGACCCGACCACACCGGCGTCGGGCGATCCGGTGCTCCACGGCCAACTGCCCGGTGTGGCGCTGACCGACGAGCGGAGCGACGGCACGACGAGCGTCGATACCAGTGGTGTCTACAACCTGTCGGTGAAGGGCGTCGATGGCTCGGGCAACGCGGCCGTCGCGAGCGGCGACCGGATCTATTACGTGACCGGCGACACGCCCAAGCTCTCGAAGAAGACCGCCGGTGTGTCCTTCGGCATCGCGCTCGGCACCGTGGCAAGCGGCGCGACGTCCACCATTCCGGTACTCGTCGGCGCGTAGCCAGCGATCGGGAGCGACCTGTTTCCGCTCCCAGCAACCGATCCACGAGGATCACAAGGAGAGTAGCCCACGATGGCTGAATTGCTCGAAGTAATCGAATCGATCCGCGCCGAAGAGGCGAGCGTTAGCAAGCTGTTCGGCGGCGAAGGCCAGGGCATGCGCGCGATTGGGACGCACCGGCGCAAGAACCCCAAGTATCTCGCCATGCTGGCCGAGGCTGCCACGTTCCTGGGGCAGATCTACAGCGGCGAGCGGCCGTTCAACCACTTCAAGGAGGCCATGACGACCTCCGACTTCCCGCAGTTGTTTGGCGATATCCTCGACCGCCAGCTGCTCGCGAACTATCGCGAGGCGCCCTATAGCTGGAGCACGTACTGCCACCGCGCCGTGGTCAGCGACTTCCGCAGTGTGAAGCGCTTCCGCGTCGAAGGCGCCGAGGGCACGTTGCCGGAAGTGGCGCAGCAGGAGCCCTATACCGCGGCAAGCCTCGCCGACAGCGAATACACCTACGCAGTGAAGAAGTACGGCAAGACCCTGCCGCTGTCGTGGGAAACGCTGGTCAACGACGATCTGGATGCCTTCCGTGACATCCCGAAGCGCTTTGCTCGGGCTGGCCGGCGCTCGGAAGAGAAGTTCGCAACCCAGTTGTTCGTCGGCGCGAGCGGCCCACACGCCTCGCTCTACACGGTCGGCAATGCCAACATCGTGACCAGCAACCCGGTGCTGTCGATCGCCGCGCTCCAGACAGCGATGACGATTCTGTCGAGCATGCTGGATGCGGACGGCGAGCCGATCATGGTCGAGTCGATCGTGCTCGTCGTGCCGCCCGCGCTGGAGATCACCGCGAACAACATCGCCAATGCCACGCAGCTCGAGCTGACCACGGCCGGCGGTACCGCCGACGGTGCAACCAGTGGCAGCGGCGGCCAGCGGCTGATTGCCCCGAACTGGATGCGGAACAGGTTGAGGATCGCGGTCAACTACTACATCCCGCTCGTGGCGTCCAGCGCGAACGGCAACACCTCCTGGTTCCTGTTTGCCGATCCGGGCAACGGGCAGCCGGCGCTGGAGATGGGATTCCTGCGCGGCCACGAGGAGCCCGAGATCTTCATGAAGGCGCCGAACGCAACGCGCGTCGGCGGCGGCAACGTGGCGGAAGATTTCGACAATGACTCGGTGAACTACAAGGTTCGCCACGTCTTCGGCGGCGGTCGCCAGACCCCGAAGATGACCGTTGGGTCGAACGGCTCCGGCTCGTAATGAGCGGCCAGGAGGTCCAGGTGGTGGGAGCTCCTGAGCTCCCACCGGCCATCAACGGCACCGAGCAGCGGCTGGACACGATCCTGGTCGAGCTGCGGGCCATTCGTGAATTGCTGACGCCGCCTCCTCCGGAGAGTACCCAGAAGGCGGCGTCGGAGCCGGTCGAGACAGCTTTCCAAACCGTGACGCGCCGCAGGCGCTGAGGATATCTGAGTGGCCTTCACCTACGACGTCACAACCGATCGTGGCAAGGTCCGGCTGCTGAGCACGGACACCGACGCCGACAATGCGTTCTTCCAGGATGCGGAAGTCGATGTGTTCCTGGCGCTGCAGTCGGACAACCTCAAGCGCGCGGCCGCGATGGCGCTGGACACGATCGCGTCGACCGAGGCACTGGTGCAGAAGAAGGTCAAGCTGCTTAACGTGGAGACGGACGGCCCCTCGGTCGCCCGGGCGCTGCGCGAGCACGCCAAGACCCTGCGGGCTGAGGCCGATGCGGAGGATGGCGGCGACGGGTTGTTCGACATCGCCGAGATGGTGTATGACCCGTTCTCTGCGAGAGAACGCCGCTGGAATGAGTACCTGCGTAATGGCTAGGGCATTCATCCATCCGAAGCTGCTCGCGAGTCTGCGCACCATCGACGAGGCGCTCATGCCCGATACGGCCGAGTTCCTCGACCCGGTCGGCGTCAGCAACGGCCAGGGCGGCAAGACGAAGAGTTGGCCGGTCAACGGCACGTCGCCCTGCCGCCTGGCGCCCGCTCCGATGGCGCCTCAGGAGCGGCACGTCTCGCAGAATATGCTGGCGGCGCCGCAGCTGGTGACACCACGCATCGAGGCGATCACGACCTGGATCGTGTCGTTCCCGGTGACTGTGGCGACGCTGACGCCGGCCTGGCGGCTCCGCATCGACGACCGCATCTTCGAGATCGTGGACATCAAGGGGCCGCACGCCTACGACAGCGAGCTCACGGTCATCTGTAAAGAGGTCAAGTAAGCATGGCATCGACGACGGTGGCACTCGAAATACGCGTGCGCAAGCTCCTTCTGGCAACCCTTGCGGTCCGGCTCCTATGGCCACTGCCGCGCCGTGCGTATCACGCCATTGTGCGCCGGCTCTGGGCCCGGGCGCGTTTCGAGTTTCGCATCGGCCAGGGCGCCTGGCAGCGACTGCCGCAGCCGGAGCTCACGTTTGGCTAGAGGCACATCGGTCAAACTCGTGTTCAACCACCTGCCGGCGCTGGCCAATCGTCTGCCCGCGAAGGCCGGCAAGGTCGTGCAGGAGTCGCTCGATCGCGTCGTCGAGGGTGCCAAGCAGCGCTCGCGTGTCGATACCGGCGCGATGAAAGAGGGCTGGCGCAAAGAAACCGCTGGCGGGCTTTCGGGCACGGTCACCAACGATACGCCGGAAACGATCTTCAATGAATTCGGCACGTCGCACATGGCTGCCCAGCCGATGCTTGGACCGTCGATCGCCGACGAGCGACCGCGCTTCCTCAAGCAGATGCGGGAGATCACCGAGCTATGAATCCGTTGGTCGAGGCGCTGGTCGCACGGCTCGCGGGCGATGCCACGCTGATGGCGATGGGCGGCGGGCTCAATGGCGTATGGGATGGCGTTGCCGAGCAGGGCACACCCCTGTGCTACATCATCGTCAATCAGCAAGACGGCCGCCCCTGGTACACGCATGGCGGCGAAGGCGGTCGCGACTACGAGTACCAGGTCAAGAGCCTGACGCCGGATGAGGCCAGCCTCGGCGGCCAGATCGATGGGCGCATCCATGAGCTGCTCCAGGATCACCCGTTGGCGATCGTCGGCTACACCACGATCTACCTGCGGCGTAAGGCCGATATCAAGTATCCCGAGGTTCGCGACGGCGGCGCGGTGATCTGGCACATCGGCGGCATCTACGACATCGAGGTTGTTCCCGCATGACCTACACCGTTCTTACTGGATTGGACTACCACGACGCCAGGGGCAAGGCTCATCGAGCCGAGCCGGGCGCCGTTGTCGATAACCTGCCCAAGCGCTCGATCCCGTGGCTCAAGGACCAGGGGCACATCCAGGAGCAGCCGGCAGCACAGGAGGAGCAGGATGGCTCGCCTCCAGATCAGCAATAACGGGCTGCGTGCCTTTGGCACCCGTATCGTACTCAATGATCAGGACATCTCCAGAGACTGCACAGGGCTAGAGCTGGTCTTCGATGTCGAGACGATCACCCAGGCTCGCATCACCATCAATGTCGATCACCTCGATGTCGATGCTCAGGCGCTCCTGATGCTCCAGGCTGCGGTCAAAATCCCAAAGGAGGAGCAGGATGGCGCCTAGCCATGGCTCGAAAGCAAAGGCGTACGCCAACGGCTACGACCTGAGCGGCTTTTTCACAGCAATCAGCAGCGCCGGCACGGCAGATACGGCCGAAACGAGCACGCTGGGCAAGACCTCAAAGACCTATATTCCCGGCCTGAAGGACGCGACACTCAGTGCCGAGGGGTTGTTCGACGGCGACGCGGATGCGGTCGACCAGGTGCTCGCGGCAGCGCTGGGCGCGGATGCGGTCGTGTGGCTGCATCTCCCGGCCGGCGACGGGCTAGGCAAGCCTGCCAAGGGCTTTCTTGCGATCGAGACCAGCTACGAGGTCGAGAGCCCGGTCGACGATGTTGTGAGCGTGACTGCCGAGGCACAGAGCACGGTTGGGCGGGAGCATGGCATCGTCCTGCACGCGCTGGCCAGCGAGAGTGCGACGGGCAACGGCACCAGCGTCGACAACAGCGCCTCCAGCGCGAACGGCGGCTCGGCGTATATCCTGGCGACGTCCGCGGGCGTGACGAGTGTCACCGGCAAGATCCAGCACTCCGCCGACAACAGCAGTTGGGCTGACCTGGTGACTATGACGGCGATCGCCAGCACCGGCAGGAGCGCCGAGCGCAAGATAGTGACTGGCACGGTCAATCGCTACCTTCGCGCGGTCTGGACCAACGGCGCATCCGCCGCAACCCCGCCCTTCATCCTGGCGTTCGCACGGTCATAGCGGCCGGCTGACCATCACCCCTTTTCACACGGAGATACACGATGGCATTCAAGCATGGCTCGAAGGCAGTCATCAAGATTCAGGCGGCCGGCGGCACGCTGACGGACGTCACGGCCTACGTCACCACAACCGGCCTGGCGCGTACGGCGGACACCGCCGAGACGACCGCGCTCGGCAAGGTCTCGAAGGAATACATCCCTGGTCTGAAGGATGGCACGTTTCCGGTCGAGGGCAACTACGACCCGACCGCCGACGCGCTCTTCGACGGCATCCTGGGCATGGAGCGGACCTGGGAGTATTACCCGCAGGGCACCGCCACCGGCGCCGTCAAGTACAGCGGCAGCGGCATCATGACCAGCTACGAGGCGGAGACGCCGGTCGACGACAAGGGGTCGATCACCGGTGAGTTCCAGATCACCGGCGACGTGACTCGTGCCCTCGTCCCGTAAGAAGCAGGTTGCCTAGACGGATTCACGTTGTACCGAGCTGCGCGCGGCCCAACCGTGCGCATCATAGTCGATAGAAGGCGTGGCCTTCGTCACAAGTCTAAGGAGTCCACCTGTGGACCAGCAAACCAAGCAGACGACCTATCTCAGCATCGCAGACATTCTCGGCGCACAGGATCTCGAAGAGCGGGATGTTGCTGTGCCGGAATGGGGTGGGATGGTGAAGGTGCGCGGCTTCAGCAAGGAGCGCCAGCAGCAATTGCGTGAGCGTTGCATGGTGAACGGCGAACTGGACCAGAACGCCTTTGAGCTTCAGCTCTTCGTGGAAGGCGTTGTGGAGCCCCAATTCTCGCCGGACCATGCGGCCCTCTTGCGCGAGAAGGCGGCCGGCCCGATCGACCGCGTGATCAAGGAAATCCTGCATGTCACTGGCCTTTCCGAGGAGGCGCAGAAGGCGACAGAGGCCAGATTTCCTCACTGACGGCGACTTTCGTTTCCAGTTCAACCTTGCTCGTGAACTCCACATAGGCACCGTCGCAGAGATGCGACGGCGCCTGTCGAATCGGGAGTTTGAAGAGTGGAAGATCCTCTACAAGATCGAGGCGAAGGAAGCGAAGAAGAAAGAAGGTAAGCCCGGCAGCAGAGGGCGTAGGAGGTAGGAGCCCGATGGACAAACAATCATTCCACTGTCTACGCTGTCGGGCGACCCTAGCGGAGACAGACGGGAGACGTGTGTACTTTGGCGGCGCGTTGATAGAGCGCGTGGTGACGCTTGTGTGCGCGGCATGCGGGGCGATCAGGGTGTGGCGGCCGGTGAATGGGCCAGGAAGCTAGACTTCCTGGCCCTGTTTGATACTGTGCCCGGCCTATCAAACATACCGCGAACTGCTTTTGACCGTGGCTATGAGGTCCGGCCCTCAGTTACGGGCATGTGGCGGTGACGTTCATGGTGATCGAATGTCCAATATCAGTAAGGATCCCGGAGCGCGCCCGGATCGTCACGCTGCCCTGTGCACCGATCAACTGCTGGATCTGCACATTGATGTCCCGCGACACTCCATTGCCGATGCTGACCTGGAGTTGGTCGACGACGGCTGCCGCGTTTGCTCCCTCAACTGTAACTGTGTAGCGATCAGCGTTATTGAACGGTGCTGCTAATGCTTCCAACCCTGCATTGTGATTCCTGATGTGGACCTCAACGGTTTGTGGCAGAGGCCCGCAGACATTCGGGCGATCCGTGGTCAGTTCAGGCCCGATGGTCAGAGTTCGCTGTGGTCCTGGCGCTTGCGGATTGCCGCCGAAATCTATGGCACGAACGCCTATGACCTGCGGGCCGGCGTCCTGGAGACCCTGGGTATTCCAGCGATCATACAGCAGGTAAAGTTGGTTATTGCTCCGGCTCGCCTCACGCAGATTCGGATTGTTGTAGGCAAAATACTGCCGTTCATGCTCATTCGCGGTGAGTGGCGTCCCACCAAGATCGATCGTCCGGTGGACAGCCGCTGCGCCAGGCTCAAGCAGCGGGTTGATGAAGAACTGTACCTGCGCTGGGGCGAGGGTGCTGCCACCGTTGGGATCGTTTGCCGTCGCGATGATGTCAGCCTGACCAGCGATACCGGTTCGGGCGACCACAGTCGCGCCTGCACCTGACAGGTATGCATACTGTGGGTCCGCTACTGAGCGTAGGCGGATGGAGCTCACCAGGGGATCGGTGACATTCGTCCAGCCGGTGGTTGTCGCCGTAGCTGCTGGCAGATACTGGAGCGGATTATAGTAGGCCGTCCGTGCATGGTTGCTGACGGCAAAATGCAAGTGACAAGGCACACCCTTGCCCACATTGCTTGCTGTGCCAAGGAGCGTTCCCTGGTTTAGGTAGGTTCCGGGGGGCAGAGTGGTTCGTGGATTCATGTGCAGGTAGTGGGACCGCAGGTCATTCGGCTGGTTGATTTCCAAGCGTGTAGCAGTTAGCGGCGCCAGCACCCCGCTCATTGCTGCGTACACCTGCTTTGGTACATCGGTCGATGGTGGACATACCGCTACGTCAATACCAGCGTGGAGGCGTGTGCCAAGGTCTCCCGCATGGTATGCCTCGCGAAAAACGCCTGACAGGCGGTGGGAAGCATCCAGCGGCCAGTGCCATGTATTGCCGGTTTCAGACCATACGGCGCCTGCTCCGGCCTCCTTGAACGAACTTGCCGCGCTCCACCGTCCAGGAGCATCGGCGATCTTGGCGCGAGCACGCCAGTAGTAGGTCTTCCCCAGGGCCAGTCGTGTCCGACTCTGGATATATGTGACTCCGTAGTTCGTGTTCTTCGAGAGCTCGGGTATGTTGTCAATGGCAATAGTGTTCGCTTCAGGGAAGCTGCTATTGGTTGATAGCTGCAGATCGTACTGGTAGCTGCCAGATGGATTCGACGGTGTATGCGTGTCATGCGTGACATTCTGGACGTTGAAGTACGGTATCCGAACGCGAACTGTCTCGGTTCCACTTGTAATGGGATGGACCAGCACCGGCTCTTTGCTTGGGCCAATTGCCAGCACCGCGGACTCTACTCGTTCGTTTCTTTGACGGTCTGTTACTCGTAACTTGAAACGATGACCAGCATCACCAATGCCGTTCAGAGCCAGGTTATACTGAGAGGCAGGCGTTGTTGAATCCTGATCCTTAGATACCTTGTAGTCAGCGTCGGACTGACCAGCGCTCCGAAGCCACTCGAACTTACAGGCAGATTGGCTCTGCTCATCTATGCGACACCGAAGGCCATTGAGTGTCTCGAGGACAAGCTTCGATCCTTCAATCGCTGGCTTGACACTGTCTTGAGTGTCGATGGTGACTTCGCGGGCGCAGGTATCACCCGACGCCAGTGTGATAGAGACCACACCTTGACTAAAGCAGGAGGCGAGATCTGCCCCTTTCATACTCGTGATGAACCCGCCACCAACTCCAGTAGGGCTCGGCTGGGAAGCATTGACGATGGGAAAGTTCGGGGAGCCGGTCCTGCCCGCGAGAAGGACGTTGCCTAGATCATCCACTGCAATGCCTGCACCAGTATCGTACCTGCTCCCACCAAAGTAGGTGCTCCAGACCATGCTGCCGCTTTCGCTCACCTTTGTTACAAACGCATCACCATCGCACCAAATTCCGCCCCTTACGTCGCCGCTATAACAGCTTCCACCATAAGCTTGCAGGGCATTGAGGAGGGGAAAGTGCCTGGATTGGGCAACGCCGGTAACAAGTACGTTGTCCTGCCCATCCACCGCAATATCATAGCCATAGTCCGGAAGGTCGTAACCGCCAAGGTAGGTGCTCCAGACCATGCCACCGTCGGCACTCAGCTTTGTGAGAAAGGCATCATTGCAGGCCGTATCATCGGGCAATGCGGGACAGATTCCTCCTCCTTGAGGTTGGAGAGCATCGGCGACGGGAAAGATTGTGGAAAAGGTTGAGCCTACGATGAGGGCGTTGCCCTGCCCATCTGCAGCGATACGACCTCCCTGTTCGGCATAATTGCCACTGATGTAGGTGCTCCAGAGCATCGTTCCACCAGGACTCAGCTTTGTAGCAAACACATCGGAACCGTAATAAGGTGACCTACGATCGGGCACTGGTTGCATAGCGTTCAGCACGGGAAAGTCTGCGGAGCCCGTCGTTCCTGTAACAAGGATGTTGCCCTGGGCATCCACTGCAATGCCTGTGCCGGTATCGTAACTGCTCCCGCCGAGGGAGATGCTCCAGAGCACACTGCCGCCTTCGCTCACCTTTGTTACAAACGCATTTGAAGTGCCATCAGTCCCTGTAACAAGGATGTTGCCCTGCGCATCCGCGGCAATGCCTGCACCTGTGTTAGTGCCGGGAAGCATGGTGCTCCAGAGCACACTGCCGCTTTCGCTCACCTTTGTTACAAACGCATCCGTCGTGTAATCTGGGTTCGTGCTCGTACCCGTAATAAGGATATTGCCCTGCACGTCCGCTGCAATACCTGCGCCGTTGTCACTGCCGGCCAGGGAGATGCTCCAGCGCACACTGCCACTGTCGCTCAGCTTTGTTACAAACGCATCCATTTTTTCATCAGTCCCTGTAACAAGGATGTTGCCCTGCGGATCCACCGCAACGTCATTGGGCGAATCCCTGCCAGAGGTGCCGGAAAAAGTGCTCCACGTGAGTTTCGCGGAGGTAATAAGCGCTTGCCTATTGTTGGTTGTTGTGGGAGCCGCGCGAGTAGGCGTGATGCCAACGAAAGTGAGCGCAAAGATGTGGAGCATCATGAGAGGACGGCGGATCGGTGCCGGTAGACGAACGTTCACAGGAAACTCCTTGTGGTAGGAATAGATCACTAGGGGTATTCAACCATATGCTCGGCAGGCTGTGGTCACGGTCAAGCGTGACAACAGTGGGACAGGGCGACAATGTCTCACATGTGAAGCGACGCTGACCAACGGACGGCGCTTGCCCCGACGGGGCAGCCTGACGGACTTCTAGGTGGTTCGTCCGACAACAATATCGTACTTTCACACCTGGGTTCATAACATGTCTGACCCACTATAGAGCCTCATCAAGGCTCTGAGGAAGTGCTGCCAACTTATCGGATGAACCACTTAGTTGACATCTTCCGCTACAATCGTCTCCCGATGAAGGAGAGGATTGTATGGAAGCCTGGGAGTATTGCTCAGTCATCATTGAAACCGGCCGCCTGGGCGTAGTCAACCTCAAGCGCACCGTCTACATATCGTTCCACACCCCTGACAAGACGCTCGAAGAGAAACGCGAGTTTGAAGGCCCGAACTCGAAGGCTGCGACAGCAAACATACTGGGGCAGGTATTTGCTCAGTTAGGAGAGGATGGGTGGGAGTTGGTATCGACAGGAACGATCCCCGATGATGGCGCCTACTTCCTGAAGCGCCTCGTGGTCAATGCCGATGAGGCGCCGTAATCGCCTATAGGTCCCACATGCCGAACAGGACTAAAGGAAAGTTGAAACCCCGAGTCTGATCCCCTATACTCTTATGTAGCCGGTCGGAGGGCCTTGCGCCTCCGACGCCGTCCGGGAGTTTGGCGCCCTGGAGTACGTCTGTACTCTTGGGCGCCTTTTTGCGTCCCCTACCCGGATCTGCTTGTGTCTGGCGAGATCAGCCGCTTATTCGTTACCGTTGGCAGCGACATCTCAGGGCTAGTCAAAGGATTGAACGACGCGTCGAGCCGTCTTCAATCCTTTGGCGCAGGCTTCGCACGTCAGGGAGCGCTTATTACTGCTGGCCTGACAGCTCCCATCGTTGCCGCAGGTAGGGAGATCCTGCAATCCGGTTCGTCCTTCGAATCGGCCTTTGCCGGTGTCGAAAAGACCGTCGACATGACGGCGGGCGAACTCGCCACGTTGCGCCAGGAAATCCGCGACATGGCGAAGGATATCCCCGCGACACGCGAGGAGATTGCCGGCGTCGCAGAAGCCGCTGGCCAGCTCGGCATTCAGAACAGTGCCATTGAAGAGTTCACCCGAACCATGATTGATATGGGGAACTCAACAAACCTTGCCTCTGATGAGGCGGCCGATAAGCTTGCCCGCCTTGCCAACATCTTCCAGATGCCGCAGGACCAATTCGATAACCTCGGCTCTACTGTCGTCCACCTTGGTAACAGACTGGCTGCAACTGAGTCTGAGATTGTGGGCATGGGCCAGCGAATCGCCGGCGCTGGGCACCAGATCGGTATGACCGAGGCGCAAGTTCTGGGCTTTGCCGGCGCCATCTCAAGCGTCGGAATCAACATCGAAGCGGGTGGTTCTGCAATTTCCTCCTTCTTCGTCAGGATGGCCAAGGCAGTTCAGGCCGGGGGCGACGAGCTGGCCGGCTTTGCCAAGGCTGCGGGCATGTCTGTTCGGGACTTTACCAAACTCTTCAAGAGGGATGCCGCAGGAGCAACAACGGCTTTTGTCGAAGGGTTGTCTGATATTCAAAAGTCAGGCGGGAATGTCCTGGGAATTCTGAACGACCTCGGTATTTCTGGCATACGTGAGCGCGACGTGATCATGAGGCTCGTCGGGGCAGGAGATCTCCTGCATACCAGTCTCGACGAGGCAGCCAAGGGATGGGCCGAGAACAACGCGCTCACCAAAGAAGCTGCCAAGCGCTACGAGACGATGGAAAGCCGGTGGAAGATCACCAAGAACCGGCTCAGCGATGTCGCCGTCACATTGTACGACCATCTTCGCCCGGCACTCATGAGCGTTATGGATGGCACCGGCAGACTGATCAGCGGACTGGATGTTGCGATAAAGCTGTTTACAAGGCTTCCTTCCAACGTAAAGGGGGCCGCGCTTGGGTTCCTTGCCGTCCTTGCCGCGACAGGCCCGCTCATCGTAGCGTTTGGCGGTCTGACGACGGCCTTGGGCTTTCTGCTGTCTCCTATTGGCCTGCTCATGACCGCCACGGCGACGCTAGCCGCTGCCTTTACCGGCAACTTTGGCGGGATGCGCGATACGGTTATGAGCGCCGTCGGCCCGATCCTGTCTGACCTCGGATTTCTCTGGAATGGGATTGTCAACGGGTTTGAGAGCGGCGGCATAAAAGGGGCGATCGACGGCTTCATCGGGCATCTGTATGCCATCAGCCCACGCACCGCCGAGACCATTGATCCCATCCTTGCAACGCTTGGCACGCTGTGGGATGGGATCGTTACGGGCTTCAAGCAGGACGGCATCACCGGCGCCATCGATGGACTCATTACAAAGATAGGCGAAATCAGTCCAGCCTGCACGCCTCTCGCCACAGAAGTTCGGCCTGTCCTTCAGGGGATGCGGGAAGGCTGGGGGCTGGCTCGTGACTCTCTGATCACGTTCAAGGATGCATTGGCGGGTGACTGGAAAAATGCTGAAACCATCGATCCCCTTCACCAGGCAATCGGAAATCTTGGGCTCAAGGGCCACGAGGTTTTTGAGTGGTTCACGAACTACGGTATACCAAACATGGCGGCGGCATTTGCCGAGTCAATGCCCCGCAATGTCGAGCTCATTAAAGGGCTTGCGAGTGCCATCACTTCTGAGCTAGACGAAAGCGGCAAACACACTGATGCAAACGCCGCAGACTTTGAGGCGTGGAATCAGCGGACCGGGGCAAGTCTGAACAACGTCATGGCGACCGTCCAACGCTGGGGAGCGGTTGTTCACGATAGCGTGGTCGTGCGTGCGAAGGCAAACCTTCAGGAATTCTTTACCTATTGGGACCCAACCTGGGACGAGGTAGCGCACGTCGTCAGGGAGGCAGGGTTCGAGCTAGCGAGCAACTGGAACAACGCTGTCACTGGTGTTGGCCGGGATTGGGACAATCTGAAGAGCGCCTTTTACAACGGCTTCCAAACCCTAAATACGTCGCTCGTCAATGCTGTCAAAGATGTCCAGAAGTGGGCGGGCGATGTTGTAACTGAGATCACGGCGCTTCCCGGCAAAATCACGGGTGCGATCGGCAACCTCAGTACCCTCCTCTTCAGCGCCGGAGCCGATGTGATCGCCGGCCTCATCGCTGGTATCACATCAAAAATCCCGTCCGTAACATCTGTGCTTGAGACGATAACTGGCCTGATCCCCAAGCACAAGGGACCGCCTGCCAAGGATGCGAAACTGCTCTTCGAGAGTGGACGTTCCATTATCCAGTCCCTTCTCGACGGCTTCGGCTCGATGGAGCCCAAGCTCGTCGAGAAGCTGAAGTCGATCACCGACATGATCGGCAGCGTTTTCTCGACCATCAGCGGTGGGGTCGACGCGATGTCGAAGCTCGCCGGCTATAAGCCCGGGCTACTGCGCGATACGGTCGTGCTCTTCAGCAACGACCTGTTCGGCACGGTCTCGACCCTCGAGGCCGTCGTCCAGCGCTTCAGCAAGGACGGTATCAAGGCCGCAGGTGAATGGGCCGACGGGGCCGGCAAGCTCGTCTCGATCATCGGGTCCGGCGTTGACGCGCTCATGAAGCTCCCAAGCTACAAGGGTGTGACACGCGCGGCCGTGCTGCTCTTCGGGTATGACCTCTACGGCGTCGTCTCGACCCTCCAGGTCATTACGCGCGATTTCGATCGGGATGGTGTGAGGGCCGCAGCCGAGTGGGCAGAGTCGGCCGGCAAGATCGTAGGGATCATCGGGGCAGGGGTCGACGGGCTGCTAAAGCTGATCGACCTGAAGCCGATCCCGGCCGGCGCCATCGACCTGCTCGGCGAAGGCATACGGCTGGCCGTGCGCAAGATGGCTGATCTGGCCCATCAGTTCGATGTCGACGGCACGGCGGCCGCGGCGGTCTTCGCCGAGGCGGTCTCCAAGATCGTCGCGCCGATCGGCGCCGCGGTCGACGCCTTCACCAAGCTCCGCGAGTACCAGGGCGTCTTGCCGTGGATGTTCGACATGCTCGGCGCCGATATGCGGCTGGCGGTCATCAAGATGATCGACCTGGCTAGCCACGCCAACAGCGAAGGTGTCGCCGCGGCCGCGCTGTTCTCCGAGGCGGTGAGTAAGGTCTTCGGAGCCCTGAAAGCGGGCGTCGAGACCCTCGACGCCATCCGCGAGTACAAAGGGCTGCCGCCCGGCGCCGTGCAGGCGTTCCTCAACGACTTCATGGGCGTGCTGAGCACGATGGCCATTCTGCTCACGAATGGCGACGTGGCGGTTGCCCAGGCCGAGACCTGGAAAGGCCAGATGGAGGCGTTCCGGGATGCCATCAAGGCCGGCGTGGAGGCGCTCAATTCGGTCGGTTCGATCCCACCGGTGCCGTCGGTGCCTGGTGCTCAGGCTCCAGCTGCTCCGGATGTCTCGGCCACGCGGTTGAGCATCGCGGGCATGCGTGCAGCCGGCGGACCGGTGGCCGCCAACAAGCCGTACATCGTCGGCGAGCAGGGGCCGGAGCTGTTCATGTCTGGCCGCTCGGGCTCGATCGTGCCCAATCACGAGCTGGGGAGGGGCAGCTCCGGCCAGCCGCTCCAGCAGAATTTCTATATCGAGGCCGGCACGAGCGACGAGGACGTCCGACGCATCATGCGCATCGCGCGTGAAGAGGCCGAGGGAGTCGTCGAGCAGTACGACCAGCGTGTGAGCAAGCGCGTGCTCGGCCGCAGCCGCCGTCAAGGCTTCGCCGTATGAGCTACACCTGGCATCGCTTCGAGGCGTTCGACGGCGGCGTGTACACGCTGCCTACCGGCCTCCCGGATGAGGATATTGACACCGGACAGGCGGAGCTGGTGTTCGACGATCTCGCCAGCGGAGGCGCGCTCGACACACTCGGCACAGCAGATGCCTGGCCAGGCGCGACCGAGATGAGCCGCACGGCGCTACTCGTGGCTGCGAGCTCCACCGCGCTCCGGACTGCATTTGACGCGCTGCTGGCAATGGCCAATAAGGCTGGCAAACTCTACCGGCGCGATGTCGCCTCGGGAGCCGAGCAGTGGTGTTATGTGCGGATGGGGCGGGTGCGAGCAGGCTATGCGCCGAGCAATCTGCGGCACCTGGAGGTGGAGACGCCCTGCGTCCGCCTGAGCCGATCATGGTATGGGACGACGCTGCGCACGATCCCGATCGTCGACATTGTCCCCGACACCGACGACCTGCCGGCGATCGGCGCCGAAACGACGAGCACGTCGACCATCGCATTCATGCTGCGCAACTACGGCAACGCGGCCGTCCACAACGTTGTGCTGGAGCTGACCGCGGGTCCGGGCGGCATCGCCGGCACGCCTCCACCCGCTACAGGCATCGGCATCACCTGCGGCGCCGGCAGTGTCATCGCCCAGTGGTCCTGGCTCGGCACGCTGGCCGAGGGGCAGAAGCTGCGGATCGACACCGGTGCGCGCGCTGTGACCCGCATCACGACGCTGACGTCGGGCGCGAGCGTCGGCGCGACGTCGCTCTCGGTCGGGAATACCACCGGCTTCACCCCGGGCGACCTGATCGAGATCGAGAGTACATCTGGCCGGCTGGTGCAGCGCACCATCGCCACGGTGCCCAATTCGACCACGATCACGTTTGCTACAGCACTGACCGGTGCGGCCGCGTCAGGCGCTCGGGTGATCGTCAGTGCCTACAGCGGTTTCGCACTCACGGCAGATCACACGATGAGCGACTGGCTGCGACTGGCGCCCGGCTTCAACACGCTCTATATCGCCTTCGAGCCCCTCGCCGAGCACGTCGGCCAGATCACCTACTACGACGGCTATAACTAGGAGTTCCCGATGCCAGCATATTCCGGCGCACTGCCAACCGATAGCGCGAGCAAGAAATTCGAGGGCGGCCTCGCCAATAACGGCGGCACCAATGAGTTCGACGCCTTCGCCGGGGTCAACCGTCGCACGCAGAACGCTGAGGTCGTCGTCGATCTGCAGGTACAGGTTGGCACCGAGCTCGGCGCAGGCGCGACGATCGGTGCCACCGGCGATGCCGCGGTCGAGGGTGACAATTCGGGCACGCTCAGCGGCAAGCTCCGCGGGCTGACCAAGATCCTGGGAGCCGTCGCCGATTCGAAGGTTATCACGGACGCGGCTGGGAGCATCAGCGGCAAGCTCAGGGGCCTGGTGTACTTTGCGGAGCGCCTGGACGCAGTGCTTGGCCTGACGTCGGATGTCGCGCTTGCACCAGATAACTCCGGCTCACTCAGCGCGAAAGTGCGGTCGCTGACCAAGATCTTCGGAGCAACCGACGATGCCGGCGTCTCGACCGATGCCAACGGCACGGTCAGCGCCAAGCTCCGCGGCATCATCATCCTGGTTGTCAACCTGCTCTCGCGCTGGCCGGCATCGCTCGGGCAGAAGGCGATGGCTGCCAGTCTGGCGGTCGTGCTCCCCAGCGACCAGTCGGCGATCCCGGTGACAGACAACGGCGGCAGCCTGACCGTGGACGGCGCCGTTGCCGCGACGCAGAGCGGCGCCTGGAGTATCACGAACGTCAGCGGTACCGTGAGCCTGCCCACCGGCGCCGCGACCGAAACCACACTGGCGTCGGCGAATACCAAACTCGCGTCGCTCCAGCCAGCTGCTACGGGCACCTATGCTACCGCGGCCACAGTCGGCTCGGCAGCAGGCGGCCAATCACTCTGTGGCGTCGCCGCAAGCCGCAAGCGCGTCGAGCTCGTGAACAACAGCTCGGTTCGCGTGTACCTGGGATTTGATAACACCCTGACGGCAGGTGCCAATGGGAAGAACATTGGCAGCCTGGGTCCATACGAGGGCCGGAGCTTCGAGTACACCGGTGCGATGTACGGCATCACGATGGCGGACACGGCCTATGTCGCAGTCGCGGAGATGAGCTAGCCATGGGCTTCATGACCACATACCAGCCCGAGGCCGAGGCCCGAGCTGCTGAGGATGCTGCCATCCGCGCTGAGATGGCCGCGGCGGTTGCGAATGAAGGCACGCTGCGCGCCGGCGCGGTCGCGGCCGAGGCGGTCGCCCGTGACGCGGCGATCGCCGTGCAGGCAGCACTCCAGAACGGCCAACTCACCAGCATGCAGGGCCAGGTGGACGCACTCGATGCCACGGCATCGACCAGCGGTGGTACTGCTGTCACGACATTGACTCGAGCTGCGCTGGCTGCGGCAATCTCCAGCATTGGCAGCGACGGCTCGACGATGACGGTGCAGACGGCAACGAACCACGGGCTGACCGATGGCGATTATATCTCGATCAGTGGCTGTGCGACGTCGGCCTACAACGTCGACAGTGGCGCGATCAATGTTCTGTCGGCGAATCAGTTCACGTTCGCGACGACGGTGCCCTCGACGCCGACGGCAACATCGGGCTACGTCCGGACGAAGCGCGTGCTTGTGGCGAGCACCACGAACTTTGTCGCCAATCAGCAGATCACGGTTACGAACGACCAGGGCGATCTCCATGCCACGTCTGTGAGCGGCACGCCGTCTGGCGGCATGATCACGCTGGCCACGGCCGTCCCCATCACCTGGATTGGCAGCGCGAAAGCATCCATCGGCAACACAGTCTCCACTACGCTGGAGGAGATCCGCCTGGCGCGAGCCGTGGTCAACCCGCTACGCTCGCTCCCGCTGCCGACATCCCTGCGCCTGCTCCGAAACAACGTGATCTTCCTGGATGCTGAGGAAGGCATCGATCCCACCGGTGTGAATGACAGCTCTGTAGCGCTCAAGGCAATCGTCGCGCGGGTCAATGCTGCCGGCGGGGGCGTCATTCTGGGCGGTGGGCCGACCTCGACCTACAAATATGGCGGTGCCAGCACTCCCGGCGATCTGCTATTCACCACTGGAAACGTGGTCGTAGATCTGCAGGGCGCGACGATCTTCAGTACCTACAGCGTGCGCATGTACGCCAACGGCGATCCGGGCGTCGCCGGCGCAACCGGTCTGATCAGGAATTTCTGGTTTCTCAACGTGGTGATCGGTGGTCCGTCCCGCTCGGCGACGAACCTGATGCGCGGGCCGCGCCTGGACTACTGCATCGACAGCGGCGGGAAGAATATCAAACTGTGGGGCCCGACCGGCACCGGCTTCAACATGACCTGCACGACCAGGTGCATCTGGGTCGACTGCTACGACTACGGCGGGGATCCCACCAAATATGTCCTCGGCTTCCTCCAGTTCCACACTTATGACTGCTCGTTGACCAACTGCCATGTGGTGGGTGGGACCAGGGCATTTGCAGGCTACCAGCAAAAGGGTGGTAGGAACAACCTGTACCTGTTCTGCACGGTCAAGAATGTTGCGCTGCCGGGCTCTGGCTCGAAGGTGACGACGCTCCGTGATGGCTTCCGGAACCGCGGCGATGCGCCGTACAAAGACAGCTCGACCGCCTATCTTGGCAGCCCACCGAGCTACCCATTTTCAACGCTGAGCTGGGATGTGCCTGATGAACGGCGGGCGTCGATCAACACGTTCTATATCGGCTGCGAGGTCGACGACAGCGCGCTGACCGCCTTTGTGGCGCAGGAGTTCGTGGGCGGCGGGATGGTCGGGTGCAACGCAAAGAATGTCCGCACCGGGCTCAAGGTCCTACGTTCGGATGCCTCGGATACGCACAGCGCAGAGAGCACGCTGCGTATCACTGCTGCGACCAATGCCACCAGTATCACCCTGCAGGAGGGTGCCGGCTCCGAGTTCAACCGGCCGGCAGTCGCGCGGCCGGTGACGACGGGTAGCCAGATCGTGGTCGAGCTTGACTCGGGCGCCTATCACGTCTCGACGATCGCCACCCCGCCACCTGTGGGGAGCGACGTCGTGGTGATTGCGGACCCACTACCCAGTCAGGCCGCCGCGGGCCGACTCATCTATGTGCCGCGCGAGACAGTGATCAATGCCAATGCAATCGTCGGCGCAACCTCGATCGAGGTCAAGAACATCGGCACCTTCGCAAACGGCAACCCGATTTCGATCGTGACAGATGTCGACGACGTTGTGCATACCACAACGATTTCGGGAGCACCGGTCGGCACGTCGCCTGCGACCATTACGCTGGCTGACGCGCTGCCTGCCGCAGCCAGCAAGGGTAGGGAGGTGTCTCTGACCGTGCTCGGTCAGGAGCGCGACTGGAGCGTGACCGATTGTAAGCTGGAGTCGATCACCGGCAAAGGCATCGTCCTCTTTGGGCAGCGCAACAATCACATGACCGCCCTGCGGCTGCATGGCGTCACGGTCGATACGGCAGGGCAGGAGGGCATCTCCGGCGACAGTGTCGACGATCTCCTTCTGACGCAGTGCCACGTGCTCAACCCCAGTAACGATGGGGTTGGATCCTATCGAGGTATCGCGCTCAGCCGCTGCTACTACCCCCGGCTCGTGCTCAATCGCGTCGGCGACACGAGGGGCACGCCGAAGATGAACACGGGCATCGCCATCTTCAGCTCGTGCCTTCTGCCAACGCTCCGGGACAACCGGGTCTATGGCGGATGGACCACACGGCCGATTTTGTCGTATCACGCCGGCTACTACAGCGGAAACATACCCGGCGACGGCTGGCTTCAGACCACGGACGCGACGACGCAGACAACGCTCTTCCGCTTCGAGATGCCGGATGGCCAGGTGGCGAATATGGAGGTCACCGTCATTGCCAAACAGACCAATGGCTCCAACAAGGCGGTCTATAAATTGGCCGGTCTGTTTTCCTGCGCCTCCGGCACCGTCACGCAGCACGGCTCGACGACGACGCTCTACAGCGTCGAAACCGATGCGACGTGGAACTGCACGCTCTCGACGAGCCTGAACCTGGCGCGCATCAATGTGACTGGCGCGGCCGGCCAGAACATCACCTGGGAGGCATACGTGACGGGGTCTCCACACGTCTAGGAGCTGACATGGCAACAGGAATCATTGTCGAGGAGCAAATCGACGAGGCAGAGACGACGGCACACTACCTTGTGCGCGTCGAGGATGACGTCGAGGGAGCCATCATGGTTCCGGTCGATATTCCCCTGGCTGACTTTGACAATAAGACAATCGAGGAGCGGAAGGCGATCGTCGCCGCAGCGGTGCAGGCCGAGCGCGAGCGCCAGACGGCGCCACGCCCTGAGCTCACAGAAGTGAGCGGCGAGCTGGAGCTCTAGGTGCCCCAGCTGCTCATCGATGTCGTCGGGTATGGTAGTGGGCCGATCACGACGGCCGGGTCCTGGGAATGGTCGCACGAGATCGACGGCTCCGGCGCGATCACGTTTCCCGTGTCCGCCGCCGACCCGCGGGCGCACCTCCTGGATACCGATCGGGAGGTACGCGCGTACCTGCTGCAGGATGGCGCGGCACGGCTCGACGTGGGCAGTGGCATTGTCGAGGAGCTCGGCGACGAGCCGGAGGCGCGCGGCGTAGTCCGGCGCTCGGTGCAGGGCTCGGACCTGCTGATTGAGCTGGCTGATCGGACGGTCGAAGACCTGGTGCTCAGCGACGGCGCCGGCGGGCCGCTGGCGGCCGGTTCGATCCTTGGCGCGGTCATGACCAACGCGCCGGCCGGCTGGAGCACGACGGGCACACCGAGCCAGGGCGTCTATATCGCCTTCGCGGGAGAGTCGATCCTCCAGGCGCTGGTCAAACTGACCGAGGTGACCGGCGACCATTTCCGCCTGGCCGGACCGACCATCCGGCAGGTCGTCTGGCTGCCGAAGACGAGCGGCCCGGTCGCCTCTGGCGTGCGCGCGGTCGACGGCGGCGATCCTCTGGCACTCCTTGCTAATCCGCGTGTCTGCCTGATCACAGGCCTCGAGCGGAAGAAGGACAGCGCGGGGACCTTCACCCGGATCTACCCCTTCGGCAACGGTAACGCCGATGCACGCCTGACGATCCAGGCGGCGCAGCGCTTCGGCGCGCCTTCGACACCGACCACGGGCGACTATGTCAGCGGCGACTACACGTTTCATGTCGACGACACCCATCCGGCCAAGTGCTATCTCAAGCACACTGCGCGGGACGCGATCAAGCGCAAGGATCGCTACGGTGCGACGTTCAAGGACATCGGGGCGCTCGACGACACCAGCACTGATCTGGTCACCGCAGCCAATACACTGTTCGACGCGGCGCTCGAAGAGCTGAAGCGCCACTACATAGCCCAGCTGGCCTACGAGCTGGAGGTCACAAAGCTGGATATGGCGGTGCTGCCTGGGCAGACGATCTATGTGTCCTACCACACATTCGACGACAGCGGCCGCGAGACGCTCGGCATCGAGGGCGATCTCTATGTGCTGGCGGTCAGGACACACATCGATAAGAACGGCAGGCGCCGCGTGGTCGGTCTCACCGTCGCGACGATCGACCGCTGGCCGAAGACGGATGTGGAGCTGTTCAGCGACGCGCTGAGCACCGCCAGCAGCATGGAGGCGCACACACAGCCGGCGGTGTCGGCAACGACGGCCGGCTCGATCGCGGCTCCAGTCGTCGCCAGGTACACTCGCGGGACGGCACAGAACATCACGAACAGCACGACGACAGTGGTCAACTTCGCGACGCTGGACATCGACACGCATTTGAGAGTGACGACCGGCGGGTCATGGGTGTTCACTGCGGCCGTGGCCGGCTACTACCATGTGTGTGCAGCCGCCGTGTTTGCCGCGTCGGCGACCTGGGCAGAAGTGGAGCGGGCGTTCCTCTACCTGCGCAGGAATGGCACGATCGTGAGCGTGCTCGACCGGCGCGATAACTACGACGGCGCGGCCGCCTCGGTGCAGCTCAGCCTCCAGGGCAGCGATATCGTGCACCTGAACGCCGGCGAGACCATTGATATCGCCATCAACCAGAACAGCGGGGGCACACTGGCGCTCAACGCTGACGCGTTGCAGAACTATGTTTCGATCCATCGGCTGTGAGGTATGGCAGCGCCTTAGGACGGGCTGGCAGTAGGGTACAGGACAGGTAGATCATTGGGTCCCTCATGATAGGAAGATAGTCAAGCTGGACGTCAACCAACTTATCGTTTCCTATCCTTTTGTGTGACCGAATCAAGTTGTTCCATCACAGTCCCTATGAAATATCCTATGACTGTCATCCCTGTAACTATTCCAATGAGTATGATGCTGCGCAATGAGTCACGTTCTATGCCGAGTATGTTGGTGAAACCTCCGAGCACAAAGCTTATCACCATAAGTATCACTACTTCAATCAATACTCTCCGATAGATACGATTGACAGATTGCCTATGCTCTAAGTCTCTCTCAGTAATCTCTGGGACTCCTACGATTCGTCCATTTACAGCGAGATGGCCTTGATACCCCGACAGAAGAAACTTGAAGTCGAACCAATCCCCACTATTCAGAAGCAACGGTTTGATCGAGAGCCCGCTCGTTGTACCTACAGCAGATGGAGACAAAGCTTTGGGGTGCGAACCAATGTATTCGAATTCAAGTAGTTCACAGGTATCACCAAACGAAATCTGTACTCCATCTTCAAAGTCACTTTTACTGATCGGTGTATTGCCAGTGTTTTGGATCCGGAGAATAACGAGGCGAACATCAGTTACTGGCTTGCCCAGAAACGCAATTTGAATACCACCATTAAGTGTATCTTGTGCAAAAATGAGCGAATTATTTGATACGATTCGATACGATAGTTCTTTGCGGCTCCGCTGCAATCGATAGAGAAGAACTGCCAAAATGAGGCCGGCAAGCCCCCAAATGAATTGCCAGCCCGGATCACGAAGGAACGCTATCATCGTCGTCTGCTCCTACTGAGGGAATCGAAGTCTAGCAGACAGGGGCAAGTCAAAGCGGCGGCCTTGCGATGATGCTATGACAATCAGCAGTAGGTGATCGATAATGCCGACCAGCTCGGCAAGGGCCAGCACATTAGAGATGACAAGGCTGTGGCGAGAGTATAGCAAACGCCGCCGATCATTATGATCGGCGGCGTTTCTGTTAGGCGGGCCGGGCTTGATGCCGGCTCGGAGAATGAGGGGAGTCGGGTGATTGCCAGCCTGCTGGCTCTAGCCCCGCAGAGAGTTCAGTACACGATGTCGCTACCCAATGTTTCATCTGAACACACCGCTGCTCCCCTCTTCGGTATGGTTGGTGTTGCCGTCCTGGCTCGTCAGTTGCCTTGTTTCTGCAAACGTATCATATCTCCACCTGAGACAATGAGGGTACATCCTCGCTTGAGCGCCATGTGTGGTGAACTGATCTGCCATTCTATAAAGTAGTTATCGACTGGACGTGGTACTCCAATGCTCTGTGTCATAACCTCAAAATTGTTTCCCTGCCATACCGGCAAGAAGTCCTGTCCGCGATTGAGGTTCAAGAATTGCGCCGTTACAACCTCACCGGTGATTCGCTCAAGGTTGACGATTGGTTTTGGTATCTGTCCTGCGAATTCGCTCACCTGTAGGCGTGTATCGAAAAACACGCGAATTACCATGAACTGCGCTGGCGTGGGGTTGTCGTTGCCGACATATATTCTGATGGGGACGGCTTGAGAGTATTCATCATCAGGTGTTAAGAACGTTATTGGAGGGGTCATCCCTACCCGAAGGAACTCCATGTGCAAGTGAAGATCGGGGCCACTTGCACGAGCCGAAACATCCCGCACCTCGTACTCTTCCATAGGCACCGACTGAAAATTGAACCTCCTATAGAACCGTTTGTCGGAAGCCATGTGAGGCGCACGCGTGCTTTGCGGCACATGTACTACATAGAGAACCTTGCCAGGTTGGGTTGTTCGAAGTTCGATCTGATTGATCCGAATGCCATCGATACGCCGCTGGATGCGCGAGTTTATGACCTGCTCCAGCCACTCGCGTGTGATATCAGTTGGATCGTACCCATTGTCGATACGAACAGGCAAACGGTTCTCTTCGACAATGCCGTACACGAGTGTCCCGCCTGCCGAGTTGGCGAAAGATGCTACAGCGATACTAATGCCATCCTTCTTCTTGTCGCTATCGCGTTGCAAATCGGCGCTTGACTTGTAATCGAGTTCGAGACTCTCCTTTACCTGGTCTCGAATCATACTAAGGATATCGTCCTCGTCCCATTCCCACGGTTGTTTCACACAAGTCCCCTTTCCCCACGGATGAATGGCAGGGGATCAGCAGAAGGAATGACGTTGGGATAGACAGGATATACTTCATCCATCGTGCGGACCTCCCTTTTAGGTCTGTCGACACGAGGCTCGGGTGTGTACAGCACTCGGGCCTCATCTATTACAGACTCTAGCAGGGATCGGCGGCGGGGGCGAATCGGAACGTTTTGATCTGCGTGCTACACTCGGGCCATGCAACTGCGCTTCCTGCTTCTGTTGACTGCCGCCGGCCTGAGTCTCGCCGGTCTGTCGCTGTGGGCGACGTCTGTGCCGCCGGGCAACTATGTCTCGCTCACATCACCCGTGGTGCATCAGTACCAGCTCGGCCTGCTCATCCATGGACCGTCGCCGGATCTGGTGGTAAGCGTGTTCGGCTATAGCTTCGTCACTGGCGCGACTGTCCTTCTCATGCGCCAGGAGGCGCCGGTCTGGATGCTGTTTCCGCTGCTGTTCAACATCTGCATCGTCGTGCTCGGCGACACCATCAGGAGCACCAGAAAGCCCGTCAGAACGTTCTAAAGTATGCCAGGTATGGTTCGATAAGTTTCCCTCTTCCATTCTGTCTAATCCTGGTGTAGGATGACTTTATAGGAGCCAGTACAAGAAGCACTCCACCATTCCACTTTCCTGGCACAGCGATCACTTAGCCCAGATTTATTAGCATTGTCCTACGACACTGTACTCTTGTTCGGTTTCGTCATAACGATAGGTCTCATGACCAGAGGACACCTTATGGTATCGCGAGAAGTGCTCTTCGTTAGTCGCCGCCACTCGACGCGCCGGACATCACGAGCTGTCGCTAAGGTGTCTCTTATCATCATGCTCGGCCTGATTGGCTCATTGGTTGGCCCACATGTGCGAGTGGCATCTGCAACTACTTCGCCAAGCGTGGAGTGGTTTGGAACAGTTCAAACGGTATATAGCTACTCAAGTAAGCGGTATGTAAAAGGCATAACCAGTACTGATTGGTCATCTGCTCAGAAGTGTACCCCTAGTCCGCCGGACTGTGTTGAACGAAAAGAGAACCTGAGAATTGACTCCATGCACCAGGTTTCCATTTCTAGCAATGGTCATTCAACACTCACTGTCTTCTACAACGTTCATTCTGAGGATCGCATTTGGGATAATCGTGGATACTATTGTGACATTACTGACGAGCAGACAATCAATGAGAGTCAGGACATGGACGGAGGTACTTTCCTGATAGATTCCAATGATGATGGCACAGTACATGTGGGGGGACCACCCTGGGGCTCATTTGTGGAAGTGAGTGTGAATCGTATTCATGCCGACTCATGTGAAGGTACGCACACCACTACACTGAGAATGACACAATACTTCGAGTCTATCTTTCGGACATTCCCTACAACGCAATGGCCGGATGGATCTTCGGGCCTTAGTCAACTTCACAGGAACATGGTTCAATCTCGCTCCACACGGCCGCCCGACTTATCACGGTGGGACACAGACCTGGAGAAAGTGTCGGTAGTCGATACATACGACCTGACCAAGCGTCCTGGATGGGACGAGCAGCCACTCATCATAAAGGCTGTCCAGCCGAAATGCCCGAATGAAACAGTGAGATTCGAAACGGTGAGCAAACCGAAAGGGGCAGTGAGTTGGATTGCTAAGGATGGGACACCGACCTCAACTATTAGCCCTACGTTCACGACCCGGTTCCCAACTCCCGGGAAGCACATTGTCGTTGCGAGCGCGGCGGGACAAGTTGCACTGACAGAGGTTACTATCTCACGGGAAAGTGGCAAGTGGTGGACCGCCTCGAAAACCGATCCGTTTCCCGGATCGAAAGTGGTTGATGACCTAGACTACCCGTTCCGAGGAAATGTCCAGCTTTTCCTGGATGCTCTCCGTGGAGCTGGTGTCAACCCAGAAACCTCGACCAATGTCAAGAACAGCTACCGCATTAGTGCAACAAAACGACCACCGCAGCGTGCCTATCTTATGTACCATGCGAAGGCAATCGTCGAGAAGACAATAAAACCTGGAGTAGTACCACGCTACAAAGTCGACACAAAAAAGTTTCCGACATGGAATCCTAACGACCCCTACTACGCCACCCTAGTAGACATTTGCTGGGAACACAAAAACCCAGACGGAACCCCGGATGTGTCGGCTTCACTCCAAGCAGCAAAAGTAATGTCCGATACATACAAGGTCGGCAACAACCCTGTGGCTCAAGACTCGAACCACATTCCTGGCCATGCTATCGATATCAAGATTCGCTGGACCGGCAATCTCACCGTCACCTGCGGCCCCGAGGCGACGGCCGGCACGATCTGTGATAATGCGGGGAAGATCGTCACGATAACCACGACGCCTCGTACTGGTGGGGATAAGGAGCACCCAAACGGCAACAAGCAGCTGCGCGAAGTTGGCGCATCTTATGGCGTCATAAAGCTCGTAAGTTCGAACAAACCTGATCCTCCTCATTGGTCTATTGACGGACACTAAGATGAGGACATAGAGAGCCCATCCGGTCTTGTCTGATAACGCATCTTGACAAGAGCTTCTTCATTGGCCAGTCATCCGACGATCGTGGAATATCTCACAACAACGTACACAGGCGGCTGACTGAGGGTCGGGGTGCAGGCGATGTCGCTCATTCATCCCGTAGCGGCAGCTCGGGATAGCCCTGCGCACGCATCCAATGCGCCTCGGTGATCCGCTCGGTGTGGTCGCAGCGCGGCCAGCGGCTACAGGCCCAGAAGTAGCAGCCGCGTTTGTGCTGCCGGCGAACGACCAGCGTGGTAGACCCGCAGAAGGTATTCATCCTCCGGGGTTCGCTTGTTTTCGGGGATTGAGCTGTAGATTCGGGCTTTGCGGGCAGCTTCCTCGCCTGAAATGACCATTGTTGACACGTTCATGTGGTTGTCCCTCCGTACTGCAATTTTACTTTTCCGATTCCAGCTCCGTACTGCAATTCGTACTGCAATTGGCTGCTATTTCCTGACGTCTCCTGACATCTCAGGACGTTTAGAAAATATGGTAGCCCGTTGGGATGCGCCAGATGAGGCATAGGAATCAGGCAAGCTGGAGGGGCATCAAGCGACAAAGTTATGAACCGGTTATCCAGATCGCGTCCACGGGTTATCCAAAAAAATGTGGATAACTCTGCTGATGGCAAGTGGACCAGGGGTCCTCGCGAATCATCTGGTGGGAGCAGAAAAGGGAAAACGCGCCGAAAGGCGCGTTTGTTGCAGATGGACCGTGGTGACATGCGGCTATGCGATGCGCTCGAGATGCGTGACGGCGTATTGTGGATACGCATAGGTGTCCGGCTCGCCTGTGTTGTAAACGCACTCGATGTGACTGCTCAGATCGACACGCGCGGCATAGGCGCCGCGCTCGTCGCCGTCGGGCGAGACGAAGTCGATGCGCATTTCGGCCCAGGTTGGATCGGCGTCGTGGTCGCCGGCTGATGCGCTTTGATCCTGGACGAGGATCTGGCCGGACTTGAGATAATCGAGCCAGGGCCAGCCATTGCGCACGAAAAGCTCGCGCTCAGCCGCCTGGAGCAGCGGGCTCTCGAAGCCGGCCCAACCGCGGTAGCATTCCCGAAGGCCGGCTGCGTTGCCCACGCGTTGAGCGAGCGGCTCCACCTTATTGTGCTCGACGTAGCCCCAGTAACGAAACTCCGGCATGTCGATCAGCGTCGGAGCGAAGACGTGGCCGCCGAAGTGGCTGACCCGCCATGCGCGAAACTGCCCCTGCGACTGGTCGGCCAAGCGGCGTAGCTGGCGATAGATCGGAAATCCGAACTTCGCGCAGGCGGCGTCGACCGCGCCGTGTGTGCAGACCATCAGGTCGCGCGTGCCGGTCGCCGGTTGGAGGTGGTCGACGAAGCGTGAGACCGCCGCGGGCTCTACTAACAGCGCCCAACACAGTGGACCAAGCTCTTGCTCCGGGATCAGGTATTCTTCCTGAGCAAACGCCGCAAACGGCCCATCAGGACGGCGATACGAGAGCACGCGGCGATAGCCCGGTCGTGAGTAGGCTGCGTCGGGAGCGATGGCAAATGCGCTGAGCTGCAGCGTCTCGCCCCGTTGATATGCTTCGACCAGCAATCGGCGCAGGTCGAGCAGCTCCTGGGGTAGTGTGCCAGGCTCGCTGTACATCGAGATGGGCCATGGCAGCGGTATCTCGGCCGCGACGACATGCGTATAGCTATACGCGGAGCCGGCCGCGTCCAGGCCGGCCCGCCGAGCACATACCGAGCAGAAGTGTGATAGATCGTTGACGGGCGCGGTCGTGGCCATGCTTATCCTCCGATCGGCTGGTGCTGGTGAAGGACAGGGCTTACCGGTGCGACCGTTGCGTGCTCGACAAAGACGTCGTAGGGCAGGCAGAGCGGCACTCCGGTGCGCGGATCACGGACGACATCGGCGGCCACGTTGAAGACCTCGCGCAACAGCTCCGGCGTGACGATCTCGGATGGCGTGCCCTGCGCGACCAGTTTTCCAGCACGCATCGCGATCAGGTGGTGCGCAAAACGCGCGGCCAGGTTCAAATCATGCACTACCAGGATGATGGTGTGCCCGGCCTGGTGGAGGCGCTGCAGAAGGTGCAGCACCTCGATCTGGTGCGCCATATCCAGGAATGTGGTCGGCTCGTCGAGCAACAACACGACCGTTTCCTGTGCCAGGGTCATCGCGATCCATGCGCGTTGGCGCTGCCCGCCCGAGAGCGCGTCGACCGGACGCTCGGCGAACTCTACCATACCCGTCACCTCGAGAGCATGGCTGACCGCCTCTTCGTCGTGCTTGCTCCATTGCTGGAACCACGATTGGTGCGGATAGCGCCCCTGTGTTACCAGCTCGCGCACCGTGAGCCCCTCGGGCGCCACCGGATTCTGTGGCAGGATGCCAAGCTGTTTCGCCAGCTCGCGGGTCGGGAGTTTGTGAATAGCGGTTCCATCGAGATACACCGTTCCGGATCTGGGGGCCAGCAGTCGCGCTAATCCACGCAGCAGCGTCGATTTGCCGCAGCCATTCGGCCCGACAAGCGCGGTGATCTGTCCGGACGGGATCGACAGGTCGAGCGACGGAACGATGATCGCCTGGTCGTAGGCCAGCGTCAGTGTTTGGGTGTGTAGGCTCGTCATCTCATATCGCTCTTACTGGAGCCGCCATCGACGGCGGGTCAGGCATGCCGCTGGTGCCACAACAGATAGATAAAGAACGGTGCGCCGATCACGGACGTGATCAACCCGCAGGGTATTTCGATGGGCGCCATGATCGTGCGGCCGACAAGATCGGAGACCACGACGATCAGGCCGCCGATGATGCCGGCAGTAGGTAGCACGCCCTCGTGGCTCGGGCCGACCATCCGGCGCGCCAGGTGCGGCGACATCAGCCCAACAAAACCGATCAAGCCGGCGGCGGCGACGGTCGACGCGGCAAGCGCGACGGCTGTTATCAGCAACAGGGCGCGATCGAACGCAACCCGGCTGCCGAGACCTCGTGCTACCTCTTCGCCGAGGTTGAGCGCATTGAGTGGGCGCGCCAGCACAATGGCGAGTGGCACGAGGCACACGACCCAGGGTATCAAGGCTCGAAACTCGCCCCACGAGCGGCCGTAGACGCTGCCGGTGAGCCAGATCATCGCGGCCTGCACATCGTAGATGTTACCGAAGGTGATCATCAGCGTAGTCGCCGCGGACGTTATCGCGCCCAGCCCGACGCCGACGAGGATCAGGCGGATCGGCGAATCGCCGCCGCGCCAGGCAAGGATATAGATCAGTCCGGCGGTGAGCAGCGAGCCTGCGAAGGCTGCGAAGGGCAGCACCGACGATGACACATCTTTGAAGACGACGATCAGCGTAACGGCGACCAGCGCCGCTCCCGAGCTGACGCCGATAATTCCCGGGTCAGCCAGTGGATTGCGGGTCAATCCCTGCATAATCGCGCCCGATACACCGAGCGCCACGCCCACCAGCGCCGCGACGAGCATGCGCGGCAGGCGCAGAGTATTGACGATGAAATCGTAGTCCGGGTTGGCCCCGGGCAGATGCAGCACCGTCTTGATCACGTCGAGCACCGGGATCGGGTATTCGCCGACGCCAATGTTGAGCACCATCGCCGAGATGATGCCCAGCAGCGCCAGCGCAAGCACCAGCGGCACGCGCCGATCGAGCCGCCATGAGACGCGCTCGGTGCGAACGACGACCCAGGGATGACGTGGAGCCATCGATTGTTTCATCGTTTCACCCGCCAGCGTACCAGGTAGACGAAGAACGGGCCGCCGATCAAGGCCGTCATAACGCCAACCGGCACCTCGGTCGGGCGCAAGACCAGCCGCGCGGCAACGTCTGATATGAGCAGGAAGATCGCGCCGGCCAGCGCCGAGTAGGGTAAGATCCAGCGGTAGTCGACGCCGACCAGGAAGCGGACGATATGCGGAATGACCAGCCCGACGAAGCCGACCGGACCGGCCACGGCCACGGCGCCACCGGCTAGCAAGACCGTGGCGATCGCCGCCAGCCCTTTGACCCATCCCATGCGCAGACCTAGACTCCTGGCCACGTCGTCGCCCAACGAAAGGGTCGTGATCTGCCGGCCGAGCGCCATCGCAACGATCAGTCCGCCACCGATATACGGCGCTGACTGCGCCAGGAGTTTCAGGTCACGCCCTGCCACCGAGCCAGCCAGCCAGAAGCGCACCTCCTCCAGTGTACGCTGGTCAAGGATCAGCATAGCTGTCGTGAACGAAGACAGCAGCGCGGTCATAGCAGCGCCCGCAACCGTCACTTTCAACGGTGTCGGCCCACCACGACCGAGTGAGCCGAGGCCGTAGACTACTCCGGCGGTCAACGCGGCTCCGAGGAATGCGAACAAGGCGTAAACGGGCAGTGTGCTGATGTGCAGGTAGGAGACCGCGCCGACCACGGCCAGCGCCGCGCCGGTTTCGATCCCCAGAATGCCCGGATCGGCCAATGGATTACGGGTCAGCCCCTGCATGATCGCGCCTGCGACGGCGAGTGCCGCGCCGACGAGCGCAGCGACCGCCGCGCGCGGCACGCGCAAAGTGCGAATAATCAGGTGCTGCGTCGACTCCGGATCGAAGGCGAAGATCGCGGCCGAGACATCCGAAGGAGCGATATCGGCGGCGCCGAAGGCGATACTCGCAAGCATCGTCAACAGCAGCAGCCCGGCTCCAACCAGCAGACCGGCGAGCAATACAGGGCGAGAGCGCGCGAGCCGTAGGACTCGCCGCGGTTGACTACGAACAGTTGTTGCTTGCATACGTATCCGACTGGTCGTCCGTAACCGATCAGGCAGCGCGTCCGTGCGAACCTTGAACGCGTGGCCAGCAATATCGTCTCGTGCGCGAGCAGGATAAAGGATGCATACGTGTTTGTCAATTGTATTGCGAATGATATCCATTCTCAATCATGATTCGGAAGGCATATAGGGATCACCTTCAACATAAAAACACTTGACATCGTCGCCGCAGGCTCATGGTGCGTTATCCGCTATCACGAACTATCGCGCCACAATCCCGCATTTGGCTGATACTGCACAGAACGATTTGACGTGGGAGCGCGCTACGGGGCACAATAGCGCTGATCGGCCATACTGATCGATCCGGCGCTCGCTTGTCATCATTGCGAGAGCAGCTCACTGTTCGTCGGGCCTGAGCGAGGAGATCCTGTATGTCAAGCGCTCTTCCTGCTACGGTGCGTGCTGCCGAGGATGCACTGGCCGAGCACCTGGCACGGCGAGAGCTTCTGATCATCGCGGGCGCGGGCATCGCCGTGGGCGCTGAGACGCCGCTCCTGGATGCTCAGGCGGTTATCGAGCGACTCCAGGATTACCTGCCGGACGACCTTCCTCAGGCGGCGGCCGATGGGCTCGATCCGCTCGACGTCGCGCAGTGGTATGCCGAGGAGCACGGTCATCAGCACCTGGAAATGCGCCTGACGCGAGCCTACGAGCTCGCCGGGCAAGCTCCATCGCCACTGCAATCGGCACTCATGTCGTTGCCGGTGCATGTGATTTTCACGGTCAGTTACGACCAGGCACTGGAACACGCCCTGGCGGCGGCCGGCGCGTTTCCGGAGGTGATCGTCGACGAGCTGCATATGGTGCGGATCGACGATCTCATGGCTGTCAATGTCGTGAAGCTCTTCGGTTGTGTGTCGATGCCCGATTCGCTCGTGCTGACCCGTGAGGATCACGAAAGATATGTCGAAACACATCAGGCGCTGATTGCGTTTCTGCGGGTACAGCTGGCAACACGCACGGTCCTGTTCGCCGGGTTCGACTTCGCGGATCCCCGCTTGCGCGCTATCCACACGGTGATTCGCCAAACTCTGCGAGCGCATCGCCGGCGCGCCTTTGCCCTTGACCTTGCTCCGCTTCAACCGCTCCTGACGCGCCAGTGGAACAGGCACGGCGTCGACTTTATTCCGCTGCCTGATGTCCCGGCCATGATCGCCTTTGTCGAGCGCCTGGCTGCACGTGTTGGGACTGCCGAACGAGGAGACGATCTGCTTACCAGGGTGCAGGAGCTGCACGGCGACGAGGCTTCTCCGGCACTGTCATCCGCGGCCGACGTTGCCAGGAAGATCGAGGCCCTGCGCGGGCAGATCCGTGGCTTGCTGCGCGAAGCAGCACGGCACCCGGATCTAGCGCTGGATGCGCGCCTGCGCGATGTTGAGCGCGGCGAGCCGGGTTCAGCAGCCGGTCTGAGCGCCTTACAGACACTCTTTCAACTCGGCCAGGTAATGGAGTCGATGGGGCGTGGGTTGGAGGGCCATGAGTGGCGGCGACTGGGAAACGCCCTGTATCGGCATCGTGACTGGCCGCTGGCGATTCGCGCCTATAGCGCCGCCATCAAGGTCGCGCATGGTTCCGATCCCTGGACCGAAGGCAATCTTGCGCGGGCCTATCTCCGGCTTGGCCACTATGCTCGAGCCGAGGGTCTGCTCAGGCGGCTGGTGTTTGTGCGCTCGCCTGACGACCAGGCGCTCGATACTCCCTGGCTGGTGCATCGCCCGACGGACCTGACTGAGCTGGGACATGCCGTGTTGCAACGCGCCAGGCAGCTGCGCGACGAGGGCAAGCTAGAGCAGGCGTTCAGCGCCCTCAAGGAGATGCGTCCGTGGCTACATAAAGGAATGGGGGCGCCCTGGATGATGGCCGCGATACAGCCTGATCGGCAACGCGCGAAGATGAACATCAAAGCCCCGGTGACCAGCCACCATCCCGCGCTGCTGACCTGTTTCGCCGCGAATTATCGGCTGGCCTATGAGCTCAGCGTCCTCCTGCGGCAGTTTCGCGAAGCAGAGCGCTGTCGCAGCCAGGCTGTCAGACTGCTTGTGCAGGCAGTTCAAGAAGCGCCGGCGCTGGTCGAGGCGCGAGAACATTTGATCGAGATCTACTATGAGAACTTGCTGCAGCGTCCAACCGCCGAGACCAACCTGCGCTTGAACATCGAGCAGATCGAAGAGCTCGCCGCGATGAGCGAGCACGGCCGGTCCATGCGTGATGCCCTCCGTACCCGCTATGCAAGTGCCTGGAGGCGTGCCGGCCGCTAGGTCAGGCGTGCTTAACCGCTCAGCTCGTCGTCCATCCCTTCGACGATCTCTTCGGTGATGATCGCGATGTTGTCAGTTTCCAGGCGTTCGGTTGGTAGAGAAAGTTGCCACGTTTTGCCCGCATCGTTGCGACTGGCGACGAAGAGCATGTCGCCCTGATCGTCTTCGCTCTTATCGAAGCGCACGCTCCATGTGAAGTGTGGACGCTCGGCAGCCAGTGCCGTCTCAAGCTCCCTGCGCCGCTGCTCAAACTCTGTTGACGCCATGTTTCCTCCTGCTGCCTAGATCGACAAGTGTACTCGATCGGCGGCATACAAGCGCAATGGCGCTTTGCATGATAAGTGACGCTTTGTGTCACACGCATACGCTATGATGGAAGTGAACTGAGTATGTCATGTGAAAAGGAGTCCTCATTATGCTGTTCCCTGACCTGTACGCTATCCTCGACGAGATGCACGGCTCGATTCGCCGCGACGTCGCCGCCGGCTTCAGGAGCCCTGACGATATTGTTGCCGGGGTTGTCGAGCTGTTCGACGATGGGGCTGACCCGGCGGTGCTGGATGTCGCGGTCCGACGCATGGTTCGTGATATCGTCGAGATGCACCTCGCCGAACAGGCGACCTGGCCGGACGTGACCGACTGCGAACGGCTCGATGCCGCGTTCGCCCGGTTGGATCAGGCCGGCATCGTTTGCCGTCAGAACGTCAGCTGCTGTGGAAGGTGCGGGGCAGTCGAGATCTGGGGCGAGATCGGGGAAGCACGCCAGGCAGGTCGCGATGTTCGCGGTTATGCGTTCTACCATGTGCAGGATACGGACCGAGCGCTGGATGGCGACGGCCTGTATCTTGCCTTCGGCAGCCTTGCCGAGACGGAGGACACGGCACTGGCGGTTGCGCGCGAGATCACCGATGTCCTTGAGCAGCACGGGCTGCGTACCGATTGGAACGGCTGCTGGGAGCGACGCATCGGCGTCTCGCTGGATTGGAAACGCCGGCGCGCTGCGTAGACTTGCGCCCTGCTATGGCCTCGTCGCTTGAGCCGTTGCCGAGGGCATCCGCGGTTTATTGGGTCGATTCCGCTATGCGCACGGCTTCATCCAGCGACGAATCGATTTCGAGCCGGTATGTAATGCCGTCGTCGGTCCAGACCAGGACGTTGCCGGTGACGAGCCTGCTGGTGGAGCTCCCCGATCGTCGTGTATAGACCGACAGCATATGCGGGCCATCGACCCATACCGCACGCTCGCCATGAACTGCCGTCTCCTCGAGGAGCGTAAACTGATCCGCGAATTTCCTGCCCACGGCGTCGAAGCTCATGACATGCAGGCTCATGCGCACCCGGTCAGATGTCCCCGGCTGGAGCCAGACAAGCACGACGATGTCACCGTCCCAATCCTGGAGGAAGACGCGATCGGGAGGGCCGAGGTCATCGGGATAGGCCGGAAGCTTAATCGGGAACCTGACGCGCTCACGGGCCTGCTCCAGCGTCGTCTCGCCGGTAAGGTCGAGGAGCGATGCCAGCGGAGTTGCCGTGGGGGTGGCGACCGGCGTCGCCGTCCGGACAGGCTCAGGTGTTGCCTGCGGCTGTTGCGCAGGCACGGGTGTCGCTACCCGTGGTAAGGCCGTCGGCGCCATGATCGGCTGCTCGGTCGGAACGATGAGCGGTGTCGGCGTCGGCAAGACGATCTCGATCGCCCCAATACGCAACCAGCTGCCGAGCGTGGCTCGCACGTCCGGTACGGCAAGCAGCGATAGCACGAATAGCGCGACCACGACGAGGGCGACTCGCAGACGCGGTGTCAGACGACGCTGCATGGTGCCGGGCGCACGACGGTCGCTTCGCAGACGAGCGGTGACGCCAGGCGCGATGTCAGGCGTGGGAGGATAGCGCAGCGCCTGCGCCGTCGTCCGCAGCTGTTGCTCCCAGGGTCCCACCGGCCGGCGCTCGCTCATGCCTGCCGCTCCTCACGTAGCGCCGGGAAATCGATATCGACGATCGCACGCAACCGGCCCAGTGCACGATGAAGGCGCGACTTGACCGTGCCGATTGCGATATCCAGTGCAGCGGCGCTCTCGGCCTCGGACAAATCGAGGAAAAAGCGCAGATAGATGATCTCCTGGTCGGGTGTGGGCAGGCGCCGCACGGCATGCCAGAGCGTTTCTGCTTCCCAGTGCTGCCCGCTTCGCTCGCCGAGCGTGGTCACAGGCTCGGGCTCGCCGCGCACAGCGCGCGTCAGCGCCTGGAGGTAGCGACCGATCGAGCGGCGTCGATTGCGTGCCAGGTTGGCGGTGATGCTCAAGAGCCAGGGACGCACAGGTCGTGTCTCATCAAATGTGTCTATGGCACGAAACGCGCGCACAAAGGCCTCCTGAGCGATGTCTTCGGCATCGCTCGCTTCGCCCAGCATCAGATACGCCAGCCGGAAGATCGCCTGCTGGTGCGTGAGCACCAGCATTTCCCAGGCGACGTCATCTCCTCGACGGGCGCGCTGAATCAGCTCTGGTTGTAGTACCTCCGCGGGAAGGTCCATACACACCTAGATACACCGCTGTGGCTCGCATGGTTCCCAGGCTGGGTTGAGGGTTGTGGTAACGTCGCCGGCTGCGTTAGCGGGTGTATTCCTCGCGCACCGGGCTGAAGACGTCGAGCACGCGACACGGCGCGTCGCCGGCTCGCGCGCTGTGGGGGGTCCCGCCAGGAATCACGTAGGCGCTTCCGGCTTTGAGCAGTCGTGTCTCGTCGCCCAGCGTCAGCTCCAGCTCGCCTTCGAGGACCAGACCGGCCTGTTCGTGATGGTGATGATGGTCAGGCAGCACTGCGCCGGGGGCAAGCTCGACGACCGCGAGCAGCATGCGCTCGCCCCAGAACATGTGGCCTACGATACCCGGCACCAGCTCCTTTGGGGCCAGCTCCGCCGGCTCGTAAAAGGGCATACGCGACCTCCACACCGAGAAACGGATGTGCCGGCCATTATACGCCGACCGGAGGCGACGAGCTTTCCCTGTCAAGTGCGTCGAGCACGCGTGGATATTCGGCTGTAATACGTGCAAGAACCGCGGGAGCCTCGGCAAGATCTCCGATGCGAGCGGCTTTTTCGAGCGCAGTGCAGAGCCGCGCAAGCTGAGTTGCACCGAGGGTCGCCGCGCTGCCCTTCAGACTATGCGCCGCGCGTAGCACACGCTGTGCGTCCTGCGTCGCTATGGCCTCCTGCAGGTTTGTGAGCAGTTTTTGCGCGTCGATCTTGAAAAGATCGACGAGCTGTGGCAGAAGGGCGACCATATCCGGCGTCTGGATCTCACGGAGAGCTTCGAGCGTGCTGGGGTCGAGTGCCGGCAGCTCAGGCAGGGATTCGGCCGGCGGTGCGTCAGGTGCCGACGGACCAGGCAGCCAGCGCTCCAGCACTGTATGGAGTGTATCCACGCGCACCGGCTTGGCCAGGTAATCGTCCATTCCGGCGCGCAGGCAGGCGTCGCGGTCCCCTTCCATTGCATTCGCCGTCAGCGCGACGATCGGCACATGCTGCCCGGATGCTTCTTCACGGCGAATCGCGGCAGTCGCGCCGAAGCCGTCGAGAACCGGCATCTGGCAGTCCATCAGGATCAACTGGAACGGTGAGCCATCGCTTGCACGTACCGCGTCGACGGCCTGTTGTCCGTTCTCGACCGGGACGCCGTCATATCCCAGACTGCGCAGCTGGAGCAATGTGAGACGCTGGTTGATCGGGTTGTCCTCGGCAACCAGGATGCGTGGTCGAACCGTTGAGGCTATGTCGACGAGCGGCAGCCCGGCGATGCTGGGAACGGTCGGGAAGATCTGCGGCAGCGCCGGTGCAAGCGGCAGGGCGAACCAGAATGTGCTGCCCTTGCCTTCGACGCTGTCGACGCCGATGGTTCCGTTCATCAGCTCAACCAGTCGCTTCGAGATCGCCAGTCCTAGCCCTGTGCCGCCGTACTGGCGGGTCGTCGAGCCGTCGGCTTGCGTGAAGGGCTGAAAGAGTCTGGCGCGAGCGACCGGCGACAGGCCGATCCCGCTGTCTTGGACCGTGAATCGGAGCGTGACGTGCGTGGCGGTCCGCGACTGGATGTCGACCAGAATGACGATCTCGCCGCGCTCGGTGAACTTAACGGCATTGCTCACAAGATTCAACAGGATCTGGCGCACACGATCAGGATCGCCTTCGACCATTGCCGGAACATCGGGCGCCACATCGCTGTGCAAGGTCACCCGGCCGAGATCGACACGAGGCACGAGCAGCTCCACGATGCGCTGGACCAGGATCCGTGGCGCGAACGATATACGCTGCAGATCGACTTTGCCGGCCTCGATCTTCGAGTAGTCGAGGATATCGTTGATGATCGTCAGCAGACTATCGGCCGAATCATGGACGATCGTGGCGAATTCGTGCTGCTCGGGGGTCAGGCTGGTCGCCAGCAAGAGCTCGGTCATACCGATCACGCCGTTCATCGGCGTGCGGATCTCATGGCTCATCGTCGCCAGGAATTCGCTCTTCAGCCGCGACGCTTCGAGGGCTGCCTCGCGCGCTTCGACCAGCTCGTTGATCAGCTCGGTCACCATCACCAAGCCGCCGACGCGGCCTGGCGCGACATACCAGGGCGTGACCGCCCAGCGTACATTGACCCGTGTGCCATCGGCGCGCTCGAACAGTTCCTCAGGATGGGAGCTGGCCTGCCCGGCCAGCGCCTGGCGGTGTATCGTCTTCCAATGTGCTGGAAGGTCAGGGAAGAGCTCGTAGTGCGAGCGACCGATGATCTCTTCGCCCTCAAGGTTGTTATCGGCCAGCCACTTACTACTATGCGCGACATAGTGCATCTCGGTGTCGAACATCGCCATCGCCACCGGCGCAGTGTCGATGATATGGCGCAGCTGGCGTCGTTCCTGCTCGAGCGCATCTTGCGCTTCGCTGCGTTGAATCGCGGCGCCGAGCGTACCGGCTGCCGCGGCAAGAATATCGACCTCGGCCGCGGCCCACTCGCGCTCGGTCCAACAATCGTCAAAGCCGACAAAGCCCCACCAGCGGCTGCCGGCGAAGATCGGTACGACCAGGAGTGACCGGATCGCTTGCTTTAGCAGAAGCTCTTGCTCACCATCCGGGAAATCGCGCACAGCCCCATGGATCGGTCGGCCGTGGCCGAGGGCTTCTTCCCAGCGTACCAGCCCGGCATCGCGATAGGGGACGCCCTGGAGCTCGGGATTGTCGAGCTCGGGTGTGATACCGGGCGCTGTCCACTCGAAACGCTGCCACACGGCAAGCGCCCCGTCCGGCAGATCGCCATTCTCAAAGATATAGACACGGCTGACTCCGGTCGCATGGCCGAGATGCTCCAGGACGCCCGGAATGCTCCGGGTCCAGTCGCTGGTAGTCAGGAATTGTTCGGCCGCATAGCGGATTGCTTCCAGGACCGCGTCGCGGCGAACCAGGGCTGCCTCGGCCGCCTTACGCTCGGTGACGTCATTCATTGTGCCGGTTACGCCGGCGATCCTCCCATCCGGATCGGTGATCGCCCGCATCGACAGGTCCATGCTGCGCGGCGTGCCGTTCTGCGTGCGAAATCGAAGCTCGCACCATTCCTCGGCAAGGGTAGCGTCCAACAATGCTTGCAGCCGCTGCCGGCCTGCTGCGCTATCATCCGGATGAAGATAGTCTTCGAAGCGAGTACCGATGGTCGTGACGACCGGGAAGCCGGTCCACTCTGCCCAGGCCGCGTTGAGGAAGGTCCACTGCCCGGCGGTATCGATCTGAAAGATGACATCCTTGATGCTGTCGACGACCGTGCGATATTGCTCCTGACTCGCACGGACCTGGGTATAGAGGCGGGCTCGACCGACGGCGTTACTGACGTTGTCGCTGAGCGCGACCATCAGACGCAGATCCTGTTCGCCGAGCGCGACGCCGTTGATGCTCTCGACGTTGAGGATCCCTGCGACCGTATCATGATCGAAGAACGGGACACACACTTCCGAAACGATCCCGGCGATCGCTCCCAGGAACGCGCCATCCGCGGCAACATCCGCCAGGAGCACCGGCTCGCCCGTCCGCGCGACCCGTCCCGCGACACCCGCGGTGATCGGAATCTCGGCGATCACACTATCGTAGCCGACCTGGTGCTGCATGAGGAGCACGTCACCCTCGAGCCGGTAGATACTGACCTGCGTATAGCCAAAGGTTTCGGCGATCGCCTCGACCACGATGCGGAAGACGACCGGCAAGTTGAGCTCACGCGAGAGTGCCGATCGAACGCGATCGAGCAGTGCAAGATCCTGTGCCTGGCGCTGAGCGGCTGCGAGCAGCTGCTCATAATGCATATCGCGCTGGCGGCCACGCGTCCGGTGGAAGGCGCGGCGGTGTCGAAAGAATGATCGTGCTCTGGCTCCCATGAGCGTTCACTCCGGCGTTGCGGCTCTCCACTCCCTGAGCGCTGCTCGTCTACGCGGCGGCCATCATACCTCACAGGCAAGCGGAAACAGCAGTGTCCAGAATGCATTGTGCCATACTCTGGCTCCGGAGTAATGACGAGTTTGTCCCACTTCATCCAGCACATTAGTCCTGTAGCACGAGTGGACGGAGAGTATCGAATGGCGCAGGGGCAGCAGGCTGTGTTCCAACTCCTGGATGGCGGCACACAGACTTCGCCGGCCTGTTGGTTTAGCGATACGGTTGAGGCGACGCCGAGCGCCGGCTCTCGCTCTGGATCACCTCGCCGTCGTCGAACTCCAGCAAGGTCAGGCCAGCGCGCTTTGCAAATGTGAGGAATCCGCTGTATGGCGCGGTATAGTGTCCTGAGGAAGGGGAGACATCGCGGTAGTCACGCCCAACGGCAATCGTCGTATAGCCCAGATTTGGCTGGCGGCGGTTCGTCGGATCGAACGCGATCGCTTCCCAGCTGCTATGCTCCGCAGACGGCAGGAGTACCTCGACCCAGGCATGTGAGCCACCCTCGGCAACCATGTGTCCCGAGACATAGCGTGCGGCCAGCCTGGCCGCCCGGCAGATCGCCAGCATGATGTGCGCATAATCCTGGCATAATCCCTTGCCGACGGCCAGGGCCTGGGCCGCAGTGGTTGTGACGCCGGTCGCGCCCGAGCCATAGGTCAGCGCATTTGCGACCCAATCGCTGATGCGCTCCGCGAGCTCGCGCTTATCGCTGCTCCTGGCGGCAAGATCGCGCGCAATGTCGTCGATACGCGCATCGCTCGCCGTCAGCGGTGTCGGCGGCAGATAGCGCCTGACGTCGGCGGCGTTGAGCGAGACTCCCTTTTCCGGCTGTGCACGCCGCTCGACGTCGATCATCGCCTCAAAGGCGATCGCGCGCTCGATGTGCTTGATGTCCAGCCGGTATACCCGGTTGCCGAAGACGTCGAACTCGTGGCGCACCGCAGCCGGATGTGGTGTTACCGCCAGATCCTGATCACACAGCGTCTGATCCATATAGCGGTCGAGTGGAATGAGCAGCAGCCGCTGATGGAGGTTGCGCACCGGCCCCGGATAGGTGTAGAGAAAGCGCTGGTAGCAGGTATAGCGCATCCTGCGGACGCGCGACCAATCGATTGCACGGGGCTCGATGAAGTGGAGCGTATCGGGTATAGAGGTCGGTAGGTTACTCAAGCGCGACGCTGCCCTTCTAGGCCAGTTCCGGGACACGCTCGAGAACGTATTCCTCGGACACCTGATCGGCCCAGACTACCATATTTGTCAGCTGTGCGCTGCCGTAGCTGGTCGCAAATGCGACGTCCACGGCATCGCGGCCCGACGCGATCAAGATCCGGCCGGTTCGATGCCGGTTGTGGCGCGCGTCGAAGGTATGCCAGGCGCCGTCCAGGAAGACTTCGAACCAGGCATGAAAGTCCATAGGCACCGGGTCGATCGGAACATTGATATCGGGAAGGTAGCCACATACATAGCGCGCCGGATAGTTCAGAGCCCGGCACAGCGTAACGCCCATGTGGGCGAAGTCACGGCAGACGCCACGGCCTGCCTGGTAGACATCGTAGCTCGATGTCGTCGAGGTGCTGCCCTTCGCATACGCAATATTGCCGTGAATCCAATCACACACGGCCTGGACCTGTGCCCAGCCGGGCTGGACATGCCCAAACTTGCCCCACGCGTCGTTGATAAACATATCGGACTGGCAGTAGCGGCTGGGCAGGGTATAGACCAGCACGTCGTCCGGCAAGGCGTCTACATCGGTCTTTGGCATGTCTGGATAGGCTGGATCGCCGTTCGCAGGCACCTCGACCAGCGCATCGTAGCGAATGCGCAGATCGCCGACCGGCGCGGTCAGCCGCCAGACATGGTTGCCGAAGCTGTCGACATAATCTCTAACAGGAATCTCCGGCTCGACCGACCGGATTTCGTCGACCACGTGGTGATGCGGCCACTCTTTCGGACGGACGATCAACATCATCGGGGTCGGGTAGACCGAGCTGTATGTGAAATCGCATCCTACCCGGACGCGCAGATGGTCGCCTGTCGCTTGTGCTGCGTTGGTCATCGCTGGTGCCTCGCTGATTGTAGTGGATGCTGGTGCTCCGGCTGCGACTGCTGTTGCTGTTGCGGCTGTTCGCCATCCCGTTCTGGTGGTGAGATCTGCTTCTCGAGCAGCAGATTATCGTCGGCGAAAGTATCACCTGAGCGGATCACCTGGACCGCCACGCCCAGCTCGGTCTCGGAGTGGCCTTTGAAGACGCCGCGGGTGGGGGGCACGTCGGCGTAGTCGCGCCCAACCGCGATACGGATGTGGTCTTCGCCCACCGGGCCGTTGTTGGTTGGATCGAAACCGACCCAGCCGCAGCGCGGCAGGAGCGCCTCAACCCAGGCATGCGTCGCGTTGCTGGCGCTCTGTTCGACCAGGCTTGGCCGGTACAGATAGCCGCTCACATAGCGACAGGGGATGCCGAGCTCGCGGACGAGCGCAATCATGACATGCGCGAAATCCTGGCAGACGCCCTGCCGTTTCTGCAGCGCTTCGTCGATCGGCGAATCGACGCGTGTGCTGTGCGGTGTATAGGCAAACGTGCGGTGCACGCCTGCACTGATGTCGCGCAACAATGTCAGCGGATCCCCACGCCGGACGATGTCGAGCTCATGAGCAAGCCGCCGGAGCAGCTGGGTCGGTCGCGCGAAGTGGCTGGGGACCAACATATCGGTGAGATCGCTGGTATTGACCTGGGCGTCGAGCTCGTTCCAGGCCTCGTAACCGAGCCGCTGTGGGATCGTCGGCGTCGACACGACCACGGTTGCCTGCGCCGTGAGCGTCAACTCGGTGTGCGAGCGTGGAATGCTGAAGGAGTGGACCGTATTGCCGAGATAGTCGCGATTAGACATGACCTGAGCGCCGGGGGTCGTCGTCAGATCGAACGACAGACATTGCTGAGTCTCGTCCTGGCGCGGCTGCATACGCACTTCCATCACGCTTTCGGTGATCGGCGCGCTATAGCGGAACCGGGTAACGTGTCGAACGTGATATTGCATCATAATATATGCCCTGATCCGTCTATACCTTTCTATGGCCGGCTAAATAATTGCCTCGATCGGCGGTGTTATATAGATCTGATAGATACTATTATGAATCTGGAGACACTGGTTCTGAATATTCAGCAGGATGGCATGCATATCGCCGTTCATGAGCTCGTCGATCTGCATATAGTCGAGCATCGAGTGCAGCCGGCCTGCCTGCCGGTCGACGATATGCGCTCGCGGCGTGGCCGTGGTCCGGCCCAGCGCCTGGATCGAGGTATGCACGTGGCGCGCCGCATAGCGTACCGAGTGTGGAAACTGATTGTTGAGCATCAGAAATTCCGCGATCCATTCCGGTCGCAGATCGGCGGTGTAGACCTGGCAGTAGGCCTCGAATGAGGTCAGCGATTTGAGCAGTCCGACCCAATCGAGATAGCTCAAGACGCCGCCCTGTGCTTCGCTGCCGAAATCATCGACATGTGCATCGAGCAGCAGGGCGGTTTTGCTTGCGCGCTCGATAAAGCGCCCGATATCCATGAACTGCCAGCCCTCGTTGCGCGGCATCGTCGCCTCGGTGATCCCCTGGAAGAGGTGGATACCCTCTTTGATCGCGCGGAAGAACTCGTGGGGCTGATCGTTCCAGATCGCTTCGATGCGCGCCTGGCTGATCTGCAGATAGAGGCGGTTGAGCTGTTCCCACATCTCCGAGCTGATCTGCTCGCGGACCTGGCGCGCGTTATCGCGCGCCGCCGTCAGGCAGGCGATGATCGATGGCTCATAAGACCGATCGAGGGTAAATATTTCGGTGATCTCACGTGCCCGCATACGCTCGTCGGGTAGCGACGCGTGCAGGCTCGCCAGGAACCGGCTCCAGCGCTTCTCGGCCTGCGCCGGCGTCTGATCAAGCATCAAGACGATGTTGACGTCGAGCAAACGCGCGGTGTGTTCGGCCCGCTCCAGATAGCGGCTCATCCAATACAGGCTATCAGCGTCGCTGGAAAGCATGATCAGCTCCCGTCCGGTGCACGATCAGTTGTCGAGCACCCATGTATCTTTGCTGCCGCCGCCCTGCGACGAGTTGACGACCAGCGAGCCGCGCTGGAGGGCAACGCGTGTCAGACCGCCGGGGACCAGCACGGCTTGCTCCCCGAAGAGGATGTACGGCCGCAGATCGACATGGCGCGGCTCGATCTGGCCGTCGACGAAGCACGGCGCGCGTGAGAGGGCGAGCGTCGGCTGGGCGATATAGTTGCGCGGGTCGGCGATGATGCGCCGGCGAAACTCGTCGCGCTGCTCGGCAGTGCTGTGCGGGCCAATCAACATGCCGTAGCCACCGGACTCGCCGACGGCTTTGACCACCAGCTCGTCGAGATGCTCCAGCACATAGCTCTGCTGCGACTCGTCGGTCATGAGGTAGGTGTCGACATTCGGCAGGATCGGGTCTTCGCCCAGGTAGTAGCGGATGATCGAGGGAACATAGGCATACAGCGCCTTATCGTCGGCGATGCCGGTGCCGATCGCATTGGCCAGGGCGACGTTGCCGGCGCGGTAGGCGTTGAAGAGCCCGGCGACGCCGAGGATCGAGTCGGTGCGGAAGGAAAGTGGATCGAGGAAATCGTCGTCGACGCGGCGGTAGATCACGTCGACGCGGCGCAGGCCGGCGGTCGTGCGCATATAGACGATGTTGTCGTGGACCAGCAGGTCGCGGCCTTCGACCAGCTCGATGCCCATCTGGCGCGCCAGAAAGGTATGCTCGTAGTAGGCCGAGTTGAAGACGCCGGGTGTCAGCAGCACGATCGTCGGGTTGTGTCGATCGGCCGGGACGAGCGCGCGCAGTGTCATCAGCAGCGCCTGGCCGTAATGGTCGACCGAGCGGACGCCATAGTTGCGGAACATCATCGGGAAGAGGTGGCGCATGACGCGACGGTTCGCCAGCATGTAGGAGACGCCGCTGGGCACGCGCAGGTTATCTTCGAGCACGGCAAAGCGGCCGTCCGGCAGGCGGATCAGATCGGTTCCGACGACCGAGACATAGATATCGCGCGGCACGCGCACGCCGCGCATCTCGCGCCGGAAGTGGCGGCAGGTATAGATCAGGGCGCGCGGCACGATACCCTGGTTCAGGATGCGGCCTTCGTGATAGATGTCCTTGAGGAACATATTCAACGCACTGATGCGCTGCGTCAGGCCGCGCTCGATGGTCGACCACTCGGCGCTGGTAATAATGCGCGGGAGCACATCATGAGGGATGATGCGCTCGGTGCCTTCGTCGCGGCCATAGACGGTAAAGGTGATCCCCTGCTGAATGAAGCTCAGCTCGGCCGCCTGCTCGCGCCGGCGCAGCTCCTCGACCGGCAGCTCGCGCAGCCGGCGGTAGAAGGCTTCGTAGTGCGGCCGGGGAACGCCCTCGGCGGTGAACATCTCGTCGTAGCTGGAATCGAGGGTGTATTCTGCGAATGGCGGCTCGAAGGCGGGTGCTGGCCAACTGGTTGTGCTCGATGCTAGCATGTGTGTCCCCGCTTCGTAGGTAGATACAACACTGCCCCACATGATGTGTGGGGCAGCAATGCCTTAAAACTATCGCTTATTTCTGTGCAGGACATCATACAGGGTAATTGCAGAAGCAGCAAACGAGCCACGATTTCACAGCAGGGTCAAGTCAAGAAACCCTCACCCCCGGCCCCCGGGTGCCTTCTGGGCGCAAGCGAGGAGAGGGGAGATTGACCCAAGATGGTCTCCGGAAAGAACAATACATCGATGCCGTGTTCCCCCCTGGCACACTCGGGACATAGGGTTAGAGGGTGAGGGCCTCCGACTTTGACGAAGCCCTAATTTCACAGCAGTTCTCATTGTGAATTGGTTGCTCAAAGGTGGTCGGTCGGTTCCCATAAGGCAGATGCTGAGCCCAGGGACGTTGGATATGAACAGTCGCGAGGACAAGACGGACGCTCACACACGCACATAAAAGCTTTATTGTTGGAAAACAACACCTCGAGAGAGAGTTTTGGTGATTGGAGAGCCCTATTCACGACAGAGGTCACCTCTGTTTTTGGCGTTAACAACTCCTTTTGCACCTTTGCCACACGTCGTTCCGCGTCATCAACACCTCCTGCCCTGGGTGCATCTGCTCCCCTTTAGGGCTTGCGACTGAGTCTCACAACATTATGGAGATATCGTGAAGTACTTCCGAGCGCCTCGGGGATGCTTCCTTCGCTTCATGGCCGAGTTGTTAGCGTTGCCGCTGGTGACACGAGACGATTCTGCTAGTTCTGCAAGTATTGCGGACAGCGCCTCCTTAACCCACCGTTCTATGTATTGATAGGAGGATTCTCATGCGATGCTGGATTCTCATTCTGGTAGTTGGGTTCATTGCACTCGACGCCTTTCTTCAGTGTAACAACGTATGGCCGGTGGCGACGTTCTTGACGATCGTGGCAAAAGAACCTCAGATCAAGTCACGGAGTGTTGCCGGCCACGCGAGTGACTACTCAAGTATGACTCTGTCACTGCACGGTACTATCGGTTGCCCGCTTAAAGTCCTGGTTCCGATTTGCATCGGGATGCGCTAGAGTAGATCACATGGGTCACCTCTGAGAGGTGGCCGTGATGAAAGGATTTCGTACGACGATGTTACGACGATCTTCTACCGCTGCGGTGCTTGCCACCGTCTTGCTTTTGAGTATGGCGCTGGGGGCATTGCCCTCCGGCCAGGCACGTGTGCTCGCGGCGGCAACGCCGCGCGTTGTGTATGGGGATGCGCTCGCCAATGGCTGGCAGGACTGGTCATGGGGCGAGCCAACACTCAACTTTGGCAGCGGATCGCCGGTGCACGGTGGCAGCGCCGCGATCGAGGTGACGTATACCGAGGGCTGGAGCGGCCTCCAGCTCGGCCGCAACGAAAGTGCCTTACAGGTTGGCGACTACGACACCTTCCGCTCCTGGATTCATGGCGGCACGGCCGGCGGCCAGACCGTCGAAGTCGTGGTGGCCAATGGCTCGAGCGAGGTCAGGCGTCGCATTACGCCCACGGCCGGACAGTGGACACGCATCGACCTGTTGCTCTGGGATCTCGTGCCCAGCGAGGCGACGACGATCCAGTGGTTCAACGCCACCGATCACGCTCAGCCGGTCTTCTACATCGACGATGTCGGCTTCGTCGACACCGGAGCGACGCCTCCGCCGCCACCACCACCCGCGCGCGGCCCCAATCTCAAAGTCGACCTTGCCGCCGGGCGCCATCCGATCAGCCCGCTGATCTATGGCATGAATTTCACCGACGAGGCGCTGGCTGCCGAGCTGCGCCTGCCGATCCGGCGCTGGGGTGGCAACGCAACCACCCGCTATAATTGGAAGACCGACACCCAGAATCGCGGCATGGATTGGTTCTTCGAGAATGTTCCGAACGACAATCCCAATCGCGCGGCGCTGCCGGACGGCTCGGTGACCGACCTGTTCGTCGAGCAGGATCGTCGCACCGGAACTCAGTCGCTGCTGACGCTGCCGCTGATCGGCTGGACACCAAAGGACGACAAGTATGCCTGCGGCTTCAGCGTCGCGAAATACGGCCCGCAGCAGTCGACCGATTCATGGCGGCCGGACTGCGGCAACGGCGTGAAGCCGAACGGTCAGGCCAACATCACCGGCAACAATCCCAAAGATACCAGCATAAAGATGACGCCCGCGATGATGAAGGAGTGGATTCAACATCTCGTCGCGAAATACGGCAAGGCCGGCGCAGGCGGTGTGCGCTATTACAACCTCGACAACGAGCCGATGCTCTGGCCCGACACGCATCGCGATGTGCACCCGGAGCCGACGAGCTACGACGAGATGCGCGATCGGACCTACCAGTACGCCTCGGCGCTGAAAGCGGCCGATCCGGGCGCCAAGACGCTCGGTCCGGTGGTCTGGGGCTGGACGGCCTATTTCTGGTCGGCGCTCGACTGGGCAGATGAGGATGATGACTGGTGGAACCATCCCCCGGATCGCCTGGCGCATGGCAACACGCCCTTCCTGGAATGGTATCTCCAGCAGATGAAGACCTACGAGCAGAGCAACGGCACGCGCATCCTGGACTACCTCGACGTTCATAACTATCCGCAGGCCGGTGGCGTCTCGCTGGGCACGGCGGGCAACAGCACGACTCAGGCGTTGCGTCTGCGCTCGACGCGCTCGCTATGGGATCCGACCTACACCGACGAGAGCTGGATCGGCGAGCCGGTGAAGTTGATCCCACGCCTGAAGGCGATGGTCAAGGACAATTATCCAGGAACAAAGATCGCCATCACCGAGTACAACTGGGGCGGCCTCGAGCATATCAACGGCGCGCTGGCGCAGGCCGATGTGCTCGGCATCTTCGGGCGCGAAAGCCTCGATCTGGCCACGCTGTGGGCGCCACCCACCAGCTCGCAGCCGGGCGCCTATGCCTTCCGAATGTTCCGTAACTACGACGGCAAAGGCGGCGACTTCGGCGATACGGCGGTCCAGGCCACCAGCGGCAACCAGGACAAGCTCGCGGTCTACGCGGCGCAACGCAGCCGTGACGGCGCAACGACAGTGATGGTGATCAACAAGGCGACCGGTCCACTGACCAGCACGCTGACCCTGAAGAATATGACCCTGCCGAACGCGGCGCAGGTCTATCGCTACAGCACGGCGAACCTCGGAGCCATCGTGCGCGAGGCGAACCAGCCCATCGGCGCATCCGGGTTCGAGACCGTGTACCCTGCGTCCTCGATCACGCTGTATGTGCTGGCCGCGCCAGCGGCGCCGAGCCTGACGATCGGGGATCTGGTGGTGAACGAGGGCACCGGTCCTGCCACGCAGGCGACGGCGACCGTGCGGCTATCGGCCGCCAGCACGAAGTCGATCACGGTTAACTTCGGGACAGACGACCGCACTGCTATCGCCAGGGCCGATTACAGTGCGGTTCAGGGCAAGCTCACCTTTGCGCCGGGTGTGACCGAGCGTACGATCACTGTTCCGATCAAGGCCGACGCCGTGGACGAGTCAAACGAGCGCCTGGCGGTCAACCTCGTCAATCCGGTCGGCGCGACGATCAAGGATGCCGAGGGGCTCATAACGATCCGCGACGACGACTGAGACCCTACGACGATGACCCGACAGCCGGCATGGCTCAGACATGCCGGCTGTCGGTCTCGACACCCTGCTGCGCGCCGCGGGCTGCCTCATATGCTCCAAGTGCTTCGTCGTACGCTTCCTCGGCGTCGCGCAGGAACTGTGCGTTGGCCGTGCTGTTCGCATGTTCATAGGCGTGCCGTGCGGCCTCGACGCTGGTCCGCGCGGCTTCCAATGTGTCCTGTGCTTCTTTGACATGTTGCTCGATGTTGGACATGCTTCGTGCCTCCTTCGATCCACTGGATCGTCACCTGCACGTTCGGGGCCATCACTCAGCGGCTCAACGTTTTGCGAAGATAGTATTTGTGGTAGCCCAGGGGATAGTTATCGACGACGCCGGCGATCTCATAGCCATGTCGCTGGTAGAAGATCGGCGCCTGGAACTCGTGGGTGTCCAGGATGACCTGGGCACAGCCACGCTCGAGCGCCTCGCGCTCGGCCGCCTCGAGCAGGCGACTGCCGTGTCCCTGCCCTCTCAATGCCTCGGCGACCCACAGGTAGCGAATCTCGCAGCAGCCGCCCCAGGTCCAGCCGAATATACCGGCGACGATCGTGCCGGCCGTATCACGCACCAGGATCGCGAGCAGCTGTGCATCGTCGATGCCGGTGGTCGCTATATTGAAGGCATTGATCTGGTCTTCCAGAAACTGCACATCGGCCGGAGCGGGCCTGGTCTCGATCGGCAATTGACCAGAGTTCATATATGCTCACGTGCGAACGATGTTGTGGCTGTCAAACTGTGGTCGTCGGCGGGAAAGACCCTCACCCCCAGCCCCTCTCCCCACTTGGGAGAGGGGTGACCGCTGAGCAGTGTTCACCGAATTTGAGATACTTCGCTGCGGCTCAGTACGACAGCACCCAACGGTCTCCAGAGTAATCGGACTAATCCGGGATGATGAAAGGCCGCGGCGCTTCCTGAGCGATGCACGAGTCATCCGGGCGCACCGCCGGATTGTTGTAGTATGCGCCGATCATACTGCCGAGGCATGGGCTACTGCCGCTTGGCGTGTGACCGCCGCGTGGATAGATGACGACCTGACTCCGCGAGAGTGTTTCAGCGGCCAGTGTCGCAAACTGCGGGGGCGTCACCGGATCGAGGGTGCCGTTGATCACCAGCGTGGGCACATCGCTCCGGACAGCTCGATTGTCGGCCGGGTCTGGATTGGTCAGTCCCCAGGCTGCACAGACCTCGAGCATCGCCTCGTTGTAAATGATGTTGTGGGCCAGCGGAGCAGCGCGCGGGTATTTGTTGCGGGCAATGACGAAGTCATTGGCCGAGGCAAAGGTCACCTCTTCGTTGCACTGCACGGCAACCAGCATCCCGAGACTGAGCGCTTGCATCTCCTGTGGTGGTGCTGTGAGCAGGGCACTCAGAATGATCGTGAGCAGGCGGTAGTTTCCGCTGGCGGTCTCGGTGATCAGGCTGGGCAGGATCGGGAGCAGGTCTGTGATATACGAGAGCTGGAAAAGGATCGATACGACGTCGACGCCGGTGACCGGAATATAGGTGATCAGCGCGCCGGTATCCAGATTCACGATCGGGATCTGCGCGGGATTAGCGTTCAGCCGCGGAACCATCTCGTCATAGCGCGCCCCGACGTTAGGGTTCGCCGTATTGCATGCCTGGTCGGCGGCACACTCCGCGAACAGCCGGCTGAGCGTCTGATCGAAGGACTGGAAATTGTCGACATGGATGTTAACTTGCAGCGGATAGACCGATTCGATCACGACGCTGCGCAGTGTCTCGGGCCGGTACTGCATCGCCGTCAGCGCCAGGCGGGTGCCATACGAGCCACCATAGACGTTCCAGGCTCCCAGTCCGAGCGCTCGCCGCAGGTCTTCGAGGTCGGCGGCGTTCTCGACGCTGTTGTAGGCGCGCAGGTCGATACCGGCCTTGCGCATGCCATCGCCACAGGCTTTGAGCGCATCTACCTGAAACTGGAGCGCCGCGGTCCGGTCATTGGCCTGCTTCATGCCGATCGGTAGCCGTCCCCCGAGGGTTGTCACACCGAACGAGCAGTTGAGCGCCGGCTTCGAGAACCCCGTGCCGCGCTGGTCGATCAGGATGATGTCGCGCTGTGCCAGGGTCGGCCCCATGAACAGCGGGATCACCGGGGCGAACGGCACGGCGGCCTGTCCCGGGCCACCCGCGAGAAACACGACCGGGTCGGCAGCCTTGTTGGGATTGGGTGAGCGCACGATCGCGACCGCGAGCTGGATCGTCTTGCCGGTGTAGTTGCGCCGCGACTCAGCCACGGTGAGATAGCCACAGTCGACCCTGATGCCTTCGGGCGATGGAACCGGACAGGGCGCCGGAGTCAATGGCACGGTCTGCCTGGCTTGAATCTCGTGGCCACTGGCAGCCGGCGCCGCCTGAGCGGCTCGTGGTGCCGGCACAAGCGCTGCGACGATCAGCAGGATCGCAATCAGGCTAGCCGGGCGGAAGAGGCGCGAAGACCAGGTCGACACGGTGGAGGGAGCCATAAAGCCTTCCTTTCATTCACATGGCTGTTGCGTACGAGATGCCTCGTGTACCCAGCATAGAGCATGCCGCTGTTGACGGCAAGTCCGGCTTGCCCTGGATCAGGGCTTGTGGAAAGTAAGAAGCCCTCACCCCCGGCCCCTCTCCCAAGCGGGAGAGGGGAGATTGAACTACAATGTTTCTGACAAGAGCAGTAAAGCGGTGGTTTGTTCCCCTCTCTTCTTGGGAGAAGGGAGAGGGGGTGAGGGTCTCCGACGCAGGATTGTGTGCCGGCTATTCGAGCGGCTCAAGCTCCGCCAGCACCGGCAGCACGTCTGTGTCGAACTGGTCGCCGGTATACGTGAGCATGACCAGCGTTTGCTCCAGCTGGAAGATCGCCCAGTGCTGGCGGTCGTTGCTCATCAGCCAGACCGGGCGTCTGCGCCCTGCGATCGCTATCGTGCGCTGGAGACTGCTGGTCCATGCCGGCGATGTCTGCTGCAGCATCAGCTGGAGCAGGTCGGCGGGTCCTTCGAGCATATCGACCGCCTCGCCGTTTGCATGCTGATAGTGAAGCTCTACCGCGACCCCTTCCATGATCGCCGAATCGATGCTCTGATAGCCGAGGCTCGACGGCCGGGTCACGGTCGGCACATCGGCGTTAAGGAAGCGCAGCGCGTGTCCATCGGGCCAGCCCCACAGCGCAGATGGCGCGGCGACGAGGATGTCTGACATGCGGCTCACACCCAGCCGCGGGCGGCCCGGCGCATTCGCGAGATCGGCCGCCGAGGCGGCCTTGAGCCGGGTCGTGCCGGCCGGCGGCACGTATTCCCAGCCGTCTGCCGGTGGCTGGTTGTCGACCTCAAGTATGGTGGTGCGCTGAAGCGTGATCGGCCCATTCGGGCCCGGCGTCGTGACGATGAACGTCTGGAGCATACCGGTGGCGATATCGAACCCAAGGCTGAACGTAACCGTCTCCGGAGATACGTCGATCGTCTTTGACCAGTCCGACCAGTATTCATCTGGCGGCTGCTGTACCTCCAGTAGCCACTGGTATTCGGTCGCGGCAATCGGCATCGTCGCGGCGACCGTCACCGTTGTGTTGTCGCGTGCGGTGACTGTGAAACCCTCGTAGCGCAACACCGGGCGGAGCGCATCTTCGATCTGCCAGGAGCCTGAGTATGCTCCCAGGTTGCCGGCTGGAAGCTCACGAACGATGTTGGAGCGCACATCATAGTTTTGCATCTGCTGGTCGTCGCCCCACACGATGCTGGTGCGGCGTTGGTTGGACTGCCAGTGCTCGGCGCGATACTTCTCCGGACGACCATTCGCCCCGTAGCCGAGCCAGGTCTCAGTCCTGCCATCCGTCGGACGCATGTGGTAAGGATCTTCCAGCCCGACGAGTTGAGGCTGCTGGCGTACCTCGCGCTCCGCCAGCACATGCTCGATCTGGTGCTCCACTGGCTTGAGCTGCCTGGCCGCGGTCAGAACAATGTCGAGCACCTGGGGATCAAGCGGGCTCGGGTCAATGAAGGTCGCATATTGCTCCGCCCAGTCGTTCAAGCTAAGTGTATGCAGTGTGCCAAGCACCTCGATGAGCTCATCGCGGGTCCAGCCTTCGGCAAGAAAATCCCATTGTTGGCTCAATCCAACCAGCACCGGCGTCGTTTCCTGTGTTGACGTTGGACGTGGCGCGATCAGCCCCGTCAACGGTTCTGTGTCTCTTGCGTCGAACGCCACCAGCCACTCTCCCGTGGCGACGTCATGCTCAGCGATGGGCGGCGCAATGTCGTCGGGTCGTAAGAAGATCGGCTGTGGATGCAGTACTAAGCGCTTCCCGGTGCCGATATAGACGAGTGCAAGGGACCCGGGATCGTAGAGCATCAGGTCATTATCGCGGTCTGCCCCGGGTGGTCCCACCAGGTACGCCTGCTCCAGACCAGGGGGGAGCGACGCGAAGCCAATCAACTGAGGCCATCCCTGGCTCAAAACGCTGCCGACACTGGTGGTGTGGTTTAGTTCCAGGAGGGGACATACTGGGTCAAGGATTGTGTCCGAGCGATTGATCTCGTGTGGTTGCTGCCTGGCGGGATATATTGAGAAGAGGCTTGTGCGCATGGCAGCGTCGGAGGCGATGCGCTCTTCGCTCTCAATTTTCCAGCGTGTCTCAGACCGCGTCTGGCCGTTGCTTACCGTGAGCTGGCGGATCTCACGCAGACCGGCGGTCGCGGCATCGAAGCGCAGCAAGAGCGTTCCGCTGATCGAACCGCCCTCGGCGGCAAGTGTCAGGATCGTTGTCTCGTTATCTGCTACCGTCCCGAGCGAGCGGACGGTAGCAGCCGCAGCGGCCTGTTCCAGCAGTTGCCGGCCGAGTGCCCATGGGCCGGTGGTCCAGCGCGCCGCTCGCAGGCTCGCTTGCTCATCACCTGAGAGCATCCAGCGACTGATGCGGCTCGCGGTTGAGTCGAATGCATAAGCCGACAGGCCACAATACTGATGGTCGAGCTGTGACATGTAACGCCAGGACCTGGCGCCGTCTCCACTCTGCCATTCGCGCAGAGTGCGACCCTCCATTAGCTGCATGCGATGGCGCGCAGGCTGCGCAGCATCGGTCCAGACTTCAGCTTCATATTTGATACGTGGCACATCTGTCACGACAGTGATGCGTTGGTGAAGGACGCCGCTGCCGGCAGGTGGTGCGCCATACCCGGCAAGTGCCTGCTGTATGACGGTTCGCGCCGTCGCAGGTGGCCGCGCCGCCGTTGGCCGCCGGTCGTGAGGCATGATCAGCAGGCCAAGTATGACAAGCACGGCCAGCACGACACTCGCGGTGCGGAGCAGCAGCGGATTCTGAGCCGACTGCGCAGGGGTAGCCGTGCTCCGCAGGTGCAACGCGATCGCTTCCTCTGTCTCGCGTGGTAGGCTGAGGGTGCCTGTCGCGCGGCCCAGCGTCTGTCCAAGCGCCTGTTCGGCCGCTTCCCAGCGCGGGAGTGCGGCGCGGCACGCCTCACAGCCCAGCACATGCATCCGTTCCGCACCGGCCTCGTCCATGCGGAGTGCACGGCTGTGGCGGCACAAGGCATCGATGCTCGCAGGATCGTCGCCTGCAAGCCGGGCGACGGTGTCGCAGAGCATCAGGCGAACATCGTCGGGCGGCCGGTTCAGAGCGAGGGCGATCTGAGCGCTGTTGTGCCCGCGTCCAAGCCGCATGCCGAGCGCCAGGCGTGCATCCGGCGCCAGCCGCCAGAACGATGGCGGGAGCGGCGGGGGCAGGCGTCGCCGCTGGAGGCGTGGCCTGAAACGCCGCCGTAACGGCGGGAGCGCCGCGACGAGACGCGCCTCGAGCTGATCGTCCAGGGTGGCAGAAGACCAGTCGATGCGCTCGAACGCGGCAGCTGTCGCACGCGCAGCCCGGGCTGGGATAGGCTCGCGGAGCAGGGCAAGACGATAGAGTGAGTTGGCGTAGCGCTCGAGTGCGCGCTCCCAGGGCTGCGAGGACATCGAACGATCCTTTCATCCCGCCGGAAGCAGCATGAGCGGCGACCGTAGACTGCCGGAATATGCTGGCCCAGGGGAGCGGACTGCGATCAGTGCTTCATGTGCGGCGCCCGGTGGGCGCCTCCCTCGTATTGTACACTGATGCGGACCAGCCGTGCCGGCGTGGCGCTGAGAGCGATTGCGAAGTCGGGATGTTTACCCCCCAAACCCCCCTGGCAGGATACCGCTGGCGAACCTCAAATGAGAGCCATTCTGCCAAACCAACTGCTTGTCACACCGGCGAGATTGCCGTATAAAAACACATGTCCGCCTGATTCTCTCCGCCTTCCACCAAAAGGAGCACTGCCATGTCTCTTCGCAGCCCCATCGCCTATTGCATCCCCCTCGAAACTCAACGCGTCGCCCATGCCGCCTTCCCTAAAGGCAATCCCTACATCCGCCTCTACGATACCCTCGGTCCGATCTACATCAACCCTGAGTTCGCCCACTTGTTTCCTAAGACCGGTCACCCTGCCCAAGCTCCTGCCCAGTTGGCCCTCGTCACCATCATGCAGTTCGCCGAGGGCTTGTCCGACGCTCAGGCCGCCGATGCTGTCCGCAGCCGCATCGACTGGAAGTACCTCCTCGCCTTACCCCTCACTGACCCTGGCTTTGATGCCTCCGTCCTCAGTGAGTTCCGCTCCCGCCTGCTCGCTCATCAGGCCGAAGCGCTGCTCTTCGAGATCATGCTGACCCTCTTCCGCGACCAGCGCTTGCTCAAAGACCGAGGCCGACAGCGCTCCGATTCCACCCATGTCCTCGCCGCTATTCACCTGCTCACCCGCCTCGAATGTGTTGGCGAGAGTTTGCGCCACGCTCTCAATTGCTTGGCCTCACTTGCCCCGGACTGGCTGCGCTCCTGGGTCCCCAGCAGCTGGTTTGAGCGCTATGGCCAGCGCTTTGAGAATTCACGCCTCCCACCAGGCAAACCACAACGCTCTGCCCTCGCCGCCGAGATTGGCACCGATGGTGTGCAACTCTTGCATCTGGTTGATGACCCCGCCACCCCAGCGTGGGTGCGCGAGGTGCCGGCGGTGAAGGTGCTGCGCCAGGTCTGGGCGCAACAGTTCAGCGAGCCGGATGAGGAAGGCACAGTGCGCTGGAAGACAGCTGAGGAACTGCCGCCAGCAGCCGAGTTGATTGGGTCGCCGTATGACCCGGATGCGCGCTTGGGCAAGAAGCGCGAGACCGAGTGGGTCGGCTTCAAGGTGCACGTGACGGAAAGCTGTGATGATGAGGATCCGCATCTGGTGACCAATATCGAGACAACTGCGGCGACCACACCTGACAGCGCGATGACGGCGACGCTCCAGAAGCATCTGGTGGACCGCAACCTGGAGCCGAGTGAACATCTGGTGGATGCTGGGTATATGAGTGTGGCACAGCTCGGAGCAGCACAGGCGGACGGGACGGACCTGCTGGGTCCGGTGGGAGAAGACCAGAGTTGGCAGGCACGGGCGGGGGAGGGGTTTGGGGCGGGAAGCTTTGTGATTGATTGGGAGCAGGAGCAGGCGAGATGTCCGCAAGGGAAGGAGAGTGTGAGATGGAAAGAGGGGAAGGACCGGGGAGGGCACGAGGTGGTGACGATGGAGTTTAGGGGGTCGGAGTGTGGAAGGTGTGAGGTGCGGGAGAAGTGTGTGAAAGGGGAGGGGCCGCGCAGGATAACGGTGCGCAAGCAGGGGGAGTATGAGATGTTGCTTGCAGCTCGGGAGCGGCAGAAGGGGGAGGAGTTCAAGGCGGCGTATGCGAAGCGGGCGGGGATCGAGGGGACGCTGTCGCAGGGGGTGAGGCAGGGGTCGATGCGACAGTCACGGTACATAGGGTTGGCGAAAACGCGGTTGCTGATGTTGTTGATAGGAGCAGCGCTGAACTTGGTGCGAGTGGCGGCATGGCTGGCGGATGAGAGCCTTGCTCAGACGCGTCGGTCTGGGTTTGCACGGCTTGCACCGACATAAAGGCGAGCCAGAGCCGCTGAGCAATGGTTCGCCAGCGGTATCCTGCCAGGGGGGCTTCCGGCGAGCGAGGCCAGGTGCCTCTGCCCTGTTCTATTTTGTACGAAAGCTTTGCGGTCCGCGTGGTCGGGTCGGTCGGTCTTGTTCCCCTGCCAGGGGGTTAGGGGGTAAGCCTCCTCCGGCGACGATCAACTAATAGAACGCGGCATTGAAGGCGCTCTCATAGCGTTGATGGAGCTCCTCCATCTGCTGGGCCGTGAAGAGACCCATGCTGACCAGCACCTCGCCGAGCTTTGGAACGGAAGGCCGCCGGCCGCCGAACAGGCGAAAACGTCGCCGGCCATATTTCTGGAAGATCTCCGCGCTCAGTGCCGCCTGGGTGGCGAGCGCCTGCGACAGCTGATCGCGGGTCAGCATGTGGATACGAACCAGATAGTCGCCGAATTCGCCGAACCCTTCGGACGGCGCGTCCGCGAATGCCTGAGCCAGCGCATCGGGCGTGATAGAGTGATCGACCAGCAGGATCGTGCCCAGCCGGCTCTCGATGCCCTGAGCGCGCAGGCGGCTCTGGGTTGCGAGGGCATCGTCGATCTGTTTCTGAGTTACCAATCCGCGTTCGATTAGGACATCACTCAGGCGCATATCGTATCGTTCCTTGTGTGCTATCAACGCCCGGACGCTGCCGGCGATAGTCATATTGTCCCGCAACTCGGGCATCCTGGGGAATGACACATAGGTCACAACGCAGTATAGGACTGTGGGGGCCGCCGCATCGATACATGCGTGAGGAACCCCACCCCCGGCCCCTCCCCGACACGGGGAGAGGAGATTGATCCAGATGTGCATCGTAGAGGAAGGAGAGAGCTCCCTCCAGAGGAGGAGGCTTGAGAGCTCCTCCCCGCCGCGCTAAACCGCAGGTATTATCTCCCCTCCCACTTTAGGGGAGGGGCTGGGGGTGGGGTCAATCACGTTGCTACACGAAAGACCTCCCCGTCAGGAGCCTCCATCGTCGCGAAGTGCGGCTCGTGCGAGCGGCAGAAGCGCCTGAGCCCAGAGACGATACATGGCCCCCGATGGATGGAGCCCGTCGGCGGCAAGCATCGCAGGATCAGAACCGGCAGCGCGGCTGAGTGGGGTAATGTCGACGAAGCGTGCGCCTGCTGTGAGCGTTGCCTGGCGCTTGGCGTCGTTGAAGGCGTCGAGCTCCGCGGCGATGCGGGCGCGATCGCGCTCGACCGCAAAAGGTGTTACGCCCCAATCAGGTATCGAGGCGACCAGCACTCGGCCGGCATTGCCTCCGGCGAAGGCCGTCGCCTGGTGCAGCAGAGCCTGAAGCTCGACCTGATACTCGGCGAGATCACGGCCCCGATATTGATTGTTGACCCCGATCAGCAGCGATACAAGCGCGTACGGCCCGATCGGCTGCGCCTGCGCGATCCCTTCGAGCAGCTCATCGGTGGTCCAACCGGTGACCGCGATGATCTCGGGATCCGCGATCTCGATGGCTTCTCCCCGCAGCATCTGCACCAGTTGAACCGGCCAGCGCTCGGCTGCCAGTAGCCCTTCTCCAATCGTGTATGAGTCGCCGAGCGCCAGGTAACGCAGCATCGCTCAGACCCGAGGAAGCACCTGGCGCGCGAATTCGCGCAGGCGCTCGATATCGTCGAGGTCGAGCCATTGCAGCATCAGCTCTTCGACGCCGGCAGCCGCGTATGCCTGAATCTGTTCGACGATCAGGTCGGCGGTGCCGGCGATCGCACCCCATCCCGTGCTCAGCATCGCGAGCCATTCGTCCACGGTCTTCTCGGCATGCTCGGGATGGTCGTAGGCAGTGCGCAGGCGTTCGAGCAAATCGTCGTCGTCGCGGCCAAACCAGGCTGCCCGCATCAGCGTGCGCTTGACGTCGCCCGGCTCGCGTCCAGCGTCGCGGAGATATTGGTCGAGCGCGGCCGAGCGCTCACGGAACACCTCGGGTGACAGGCCGACCGCGTTCCAGATGTCGGCGTAACGGGCAGCCAGTGGCAGAGTGCGCTTGGGACCGTTGCCGCCGATCAGGATCGTTGGACCACCCGGCCGCAGCGGGCGCGGCAACAGCGTCGCCCCTCCACGCAGCTGGTAGAACTGGCCCTCGAACGTCACCGGCTCGTCGCCGTTCTTCAGCCGGGTGACGATTTCGAGCGCTTCCTCCAGCCGCGCCAGACGCGTCGCGACATCGCCGAGCCGGTAGCCGAACGCCTGGTGCTCGCGCTCCTGCCAGCCCGCGCCCAGGCCCAGGATCATGCGCCCTCCGCTCAAATCGTCAAGCGCCATCGCCTGGCGCAGCAGCATGATCGGATCGCGAAACGAGACCGGCGCTACCAACGGGCCGAAATGGATGCGCGATGTGTTGCCGGCAAGATAGGCAAGCGAGACAAGCATTTCGAGCGAGTCCTGATCGGGCGGCTGTGCATCGGTAAAATGGTCGGAGCGGAAGAGCCCGGCAAAACCCAGTTCGTCGACCTCGGCGGCCAGGCGCCTCCAGCGTTGCCAGTTGAGCCCCTGCTGTCCTTCGACCATGATCGAAATCGCAACCATCACCTTCTCCTCGCTTTCGGCGTACCGGCAAAGAGTATACCTGCAATCATTGCTTCGGTTGATAGCACAATCCTGGACTGGATCAAATAGAACGCATGTGCTAATATGGCGTCGTTCGATAGATGTACCGGGAGGGTGATGATGCCGAGGCAGCCTACACGCACGGACGATACGGTTTTGCGCGCGACCTGTCATATCCTGGGGATCGAGATCACAGACGTACTGGGCTATGCAGTCTATGCCGATTGCGTGGTAGTCGTGTTGTGCGACGGACGCAAGCTGCATGTCGCGCGGGTCTTCGACCCGGTTCGCTGAGCGGAGGCTCGCCGATCACTGACTTTGGCGAAGCACAGCCTCGATGCCGGCGAGCGTGGAATCCAGTACAGACCACTGGTCGAAGCCCCATGCCGTGATGCCGGACAGCGCATCCTGATCCTCGCCGGCGGTGCCATTCGCTTGCATGATCATCAGGAAACGAACGGTCATATCGTGCAGGTGCCGCCGAAGAAGATAGAAGGCAAAGTGCTCGAGGTGGAGCGGGCCGGCGCCGCCCGCCGCTCGATAGCTCCGCAGTACGCGCTCCATGCCAACCCAGCGAGCCTCGTGGAGATCGTGCTCGGGCGGCGCGAGCGTTACCCCGTCCCAATCGAGCACATACAGCAGCCCATCCTGATCCATAAGCAGGTTGTCGCCGCCGATGTCGGTATGGCAGAGCACAAACGGTCCAGACAAGCGGCGAACGCGATGCTGCAGGCGATGGAGCCGCGCCAACTGGGCCAGGATCTCATCCTGGCGTGGCAAAATCAGCGCCTTGAGCGCGTGCAGACCCGGCCGGTCCTGTGTCCCGAGCCGTTGGAGCGCCGCGAGTCCGCGCCGCAGATCGTCCTCGAACGGAATCGCGAAGGTCTCGCGTGGCGGAGACAGATCGTCAACTCCGGGGGTCGCGCGATGAATCGCGGCAACCGTGCGGCCGAACTCATCCTGCAACGCGTCCGGCCACACATCCGGCAAGGCACGTCCTGGAAGAAACGGAAAGACGGCGAACGGACCCGAGATACTCTGTGCCCATAGCGCGCCATCCCGTGCCGGGATTGGATACGGCACGCGTGGATAGAGCCCTCGCTCATAGAGTGCACGCACAAGCGTGAGTACATGCTCTCGTTGCGCGGTATCGGCATAGCTTGTTCTGGTCTGGAGCCACAGCTTGAGGAAATAACGCTCCGAGCCGGCGCAGTGCAGTGTGTAACACACGGCATCAAAGCCGATCGGGATGAAGGACAGGCGCTCGACAGGCAGCCCATACGAGGTACGGACCGTCTGAATCAAACGCTCGTGGTCGATACCCGGCTCGTATTTCATGACGGACTCCACCGGCCGGCGCCGCTGAGGCTTCCGAAGGTTGATTGCCTGGCTCGATCGAGGGATCTAGCGCCAGAAGATGCGTACCCACCATGGAACACGACGCAGGCGCTCCAGCTCCTTGTGGAGCGTGGCCCGCTCGTCTTCGAGCGAGGCTACCTGCCGGTGTGCGCTGGCCGCGTCGTCGGTGAGCCTTCGTTGTCCATCGCGCTGCGCGTCGAGCTGCGCCTGCAGCCGGCCGGCCTCGTGATAGGCCGCCACCAGCTTGTCTTCGAGTAGCCGAATATGCGCCAGCAGCTCGGGTGTGAATGTCCCGGATGGCGGTGGCACGACTTCGCCCAGAACGATGTGCTCCATGACCTCCGCAATCGACGTATTCGGTGGGATTTCCAGCTCACGAGGCGGTGTGATCGACGTAATCGGAGGGATCTCCGGCTCACGCGGCGGCGTGGCGGTACGTTTTCGTCGAGCTCCGGACATCAGGTGCTCAATGTCCTTGCTCCGGATCATGACCTGTCCGCCGATGTGTCTGGTACGCAGACTCGGATTCGGCTCGGCACAATAGCGCTGTACTTGCTCCGTCGAGATGTCCAGGATCAGCGCAGCCTCCTCGACGGTGACGTACTTCTTCGCCATGATCTGATTATAGTCGAGCATATCAACCTGCTCTGTCACGCTACCCGGCCTGTGGTCGCATCGGCGACTATTGCCGAACGGGGAACTGTCGTGTTCTCAGCCAGGCCACCAGCCCGGCGAGAACTGTGGTGAGTAGAACAAGTGGCCAGAGCGCCAGTCTGATGGTTCCCAGACGCACCATTGTGCCTCTGCTGCTGTCCTGATACCAGAGCATGATATTGGGTGGGCCATGCCTGGTAATGATCATGCGATGATTGAAGTCGGCGTCAGTGTAGCCAGGGCCAGGCTTCCACAGGTTGGCGTGCACCTGCCGTCCGGGCCCAAGAGGGAGGGTCATGGTGAGACCGCTGGGCGCGCTCCAGATCTCATACGCCCAGGTCGCAACACATAACACCACCAGGATCGCCAGCCAGACGAGTGTCCAGCGGTAGACGATCCTGATCGACCGGTGTTGCGCGTCCCGCATGCTCTACCCCTATCCGTGGCCGGTAGTGCTCCGCTTGTGTGGTGCTTCTATTTTACCATTCCAGCCAGATCGCATCATCCCGCCGGATCGTCTGCCCCTGCAGGAGGGTGGCATAGGCGCCAACCACGGCTGAAAGGATGGCGCCGGGGGCAAATGTCACGCTTGCCACGGCGTTATGGCGGGCGGCGGTCCGCAGAATGCCCGGATCCGGGGGCAGGTCGCCCTGCGCAAGTGTGGTCACGACACAGCGCGGACATGGGTCGATCATGCGAAGGCGCAGGTCAATGCCTGCGAGGAGCGTATGGCCGAGCCACTGATTCTCCACAAAGCCTTGCTCGTCGGGAGGAGTAGCTACGACGATATTCGGGCGAAAGCGCCGGATCTCGAAGCGCCCGGTCGGATACAGCTCGTGCAGTCGATCGAGCGTCGCGGTTGTCAGAAGATGGAGCGCCGCATAGTCGAAAAATGTGCCTTCAGGCGCGGCGACGGCCAGTGGGCCATCCCGGATCGTCTCGGGATGCACGATCCCATCCTGGTCGACCAGATAGTTCTCACGCTGCGCACTGGTTGGCGCCGTCATGATCAGGCGCACGTCGCGGCCGAGCGCCGCCGACAGAACCTGGTCGATGTCCGGCTGGTCGCTACCGGCGGTGGCGCCGTCGGGGAGCGTTATCCGGATCGGCGGCAGGGCAACGCCGCGGCGCGGAGGCTCCACGAATGCGGCGCGGCAGGCGAACAGTCTGCTCCACTTACCGGGATGCTTGGCGCTGGCGATCTTACCTGTGACTCGATCGACGACCGCATAGGCTCGGTCGCCGAGCATCCCGCGCTCGGTCACCTCGGACTCGTCCAGCTCTTCTCCCTGCATCGATTTGACGGGATAGCGCCAGAGAGCAGCCACGTTACCTACCGGTGATCGTCGATCATGCATAGTGTCATCCTACCACCTGCCGGCGGAACGATGCAGCCATAGTGCTCGATGACGGGAGGCTACGAGTCGCGTACGACGATCAACGGCTCGAAGCCGACTTGCAGCTGCTTCCCGTCCCAGACGCGCGCCGTCACGTCGGCGCCGCTGCGATTGAAGACCCGCGGTGTGCCGCCAGGCAGCGCCAGCGGCGCAGTGACCGTGCTGTCATTGGTCCAGAACACATCGATCTCCTGGTCGCCGCGCCGGAAGCGATAGCCTTCGACCGGCTCGGTACCGGCGGTCCCAACTAAGGTGGCACCGCCGAGATGCTCTACCAGCGTCTGAAAGGCGACGAATCCGGGACGCGGCGCTTTACGCGAATGCAGACCGCTCTGTTCCCAACCAGTATCGTTGAGCGCGTACCAGGCAGCGCCGACTACCCCGGCACCCCAGGCGCGCACATACATCCGTACGACATAGTTGGCCTGTGCCTCGACGAAGTCAGCCCGCGGCTGCTCACAGCGATAACAGAGTAGCGAGCCTTCATCGAAGAGCAGCGGCGGATCAAGGCCATATGCTCCGAGTACCTGGCGCAGATATGCGATCTTGTTCTGCAATGATAGACCGTTGCGATACCATTCTCTCTGCTCGTAGTCGAAGCCAAACAGATCCCAGTCCATCGAGCGACCGGCGGCGCCCTGTGTTGCCGGGCTTTCCAGCACAGTGGGATCCGAAGCTTGGAATTCACGTGACTTGAAGTCGCGGC
>JADMIO010980201.1_pt1 | contig 70082 bp, 64 predicted proteins | sample 8958161 | NCBI WGS metagenome assembly JADMIO01 (sample SAMN16585339, study PRJNA669376) | soil metagenome | isolation source: Crop rotation soil | place: USA: Cullars Rotation, Alabama | collected 2011 | reverse complement strand
GCGACTTCAAGTCACGTGAATTCCAAGCTTCGGATCCCACTGTGCTGGAAAGCCAAGCTCTCCGCGGTGAACTGCGACAATGTCATCGAAACCATCCACGGGGTTGGCTTCAAGCTCGGGCGATGCGAGCCGCAGGCATGACATTGCGCACCGGCGAGAAGTGGCGACCATCGGTCGGATTGATCATTTTCACCTCGCTGGCTGCCGTGGCCGCGTTGCCTTTGGTCGGCCTGTTTTTCTTTCGGCTTTATGACAACCAGCTGATCCACCAGACCCAAGCCGAGCTGATCGCCCAAAGCCGGGTGCTGGCGGCGGTCTATGCGCGAGAGGTAGAAGCCCGCCTCAACGTGGGAGTCGTCCTCGGCACTGAACTCCCGCCCGGAGCGCGGCCTGACCCGGAAGACAAGGTTGCTCCGATCCGGCCGGCGCTCGACCTTGCCGCCGGTGCGGATCTGTTGCGGCGACGTCCCGATGCGCTTCCAGCCGGCGCACCCGCGTCTCAGGCCTATGTCGAGATCGGCGCCGGGCTGATGCCGATCATCGTGGAAACGCAGAAAGTCACACTGGCCGGATTCCGCATCCTTGACCCCCGCGGCGTCGTGATCGCCGGCCGCAACGAAGTGGGCCAATCGTTGGCGCACATCGAGGAAGTGGCGACGGCGCTTCAGGGACAGTATCGGGCGGCCCTGCGGATTCGCGTCCCCGACAAACCCCCGCCACCGATCTATTCGATCAGCCGCGGCGTCGGCGTTCACGTGTTTTCGGCGATGCCCGTGATCGTCAATAACCGCGTCGCCGGTGTCGTCTACACGTCGAGGACTCCGAGCAACATCTTCGATCACCTCTACCAGGAGCGCGGCAAGTTTGCCCTTGCAGGGCTCACCGTCATCCTCGCCACCATCGTCATCGGGCTGGTGTTCTCCCGAACCATTACCCGGCCGATGCGTGAACTGGTCGACCGCGCGGCCCGCATCAGCCGCGGCGACCGTGACGCCTTTCAGCCGCTCGCGCATTACGGGACGCGCGAGTTTGCCCAACTGTCGCACAGCTTCCTCGAAATGGCCGAGCAATTGTCGCGGCGGTCGGATTATATCGCGACTTTTTCCTCCCATCTCACCCACGAACTGAAATCGCCGCTGACGTCGATCAAGGGAGCGGCCGAATTGTTGCTGGATTCGCTGCAGAGCAAATCCGACAACCTCACGCGGATGGAGCAAAAGAACTTCGTATCGAATATTCTGGGCGACACCGAACGGCTGGAGGCGATGACGCAGCGGCTGCGCGAACTGGCGCGCGCCGAAACCGCACCGCAAAACGAGCACACCGAACTAAGCCACGTCGTCAACGGGTTGAAGAGCCGGTTTCCTACCCGCGCGATCGAGGCCACCGGCTGCCTCGAACGCTCGATCGGCATGTCCAGCGAGAAGGCGCTGATCGTCCTCTCGCACCTGACCGACAACGCCATCCGCCACAATGCCAAACATGTGCGACTGGAATCGATCGATGAAGCTGCCACCATCAAAATGACGATGAGCAACGACGGCGACCCGATATCGGAAGCGAACCGGGAAAAGATATTCGACGCTTTCTTCACCACCCGTCGCGACACCGGCGGCACCGGCATGGGGCTCGCCATCGTCCAGGCGGTGATGAAGAGTCACGGCGGCTCGATCCGGCTATTGCCGTCGGACAAGGGCGCCGTTTTCGAACTCCAATTTCCTGCGATTTAGACCCGCTCGATGATGATCGCAGGCGCCATGCCGCCGGCGGCGCACATCGTCACCAGGCCGCGCCTGAGATCACGCCGTTCCAGCTCGTCGAGGATTGTGCCGATCAGGATCGAACCAGTCGCACCGATGGGATGGCCGAGCGCGATCGAGCCGCCATTTACATTGACCTTGTCGCGATCGAGCTTGAGGTCGCGGATGAACTTTTCGGCAACGACGGCGAAGGCTTCGTTGATCTCGAACAGGTCGATATCGTCGAGCGTGAGACCGGCCTTGGCCAGCACCTTGCGCGCTGCCGGCACCGGCGCATTCAACATCAAGGTCGGAGAATCCCCCATATTCGCCATCGCAACCACACGCGCCCGCGGCTTCAAGCCGTGTGCCTTGGCGTAAGTGGGAGACGCCAGCAGAATGGCAGCCGAGCCATCGACGACGCCGGAGGAATTGCCGGCATGGTGCATGAAGTTGATGTCGAGATCGGGATATTTTTCGAGGATGAGATTGCGATAGGTCGTGCCCTTGTCGTCGAGCGGATAGTCCGCGACCGCGGTGAAGGCAGGCTTCAATCCGGCAAGACCTTCGAGCGTGGTCTGCGGCCGTGGATACTCCTCGCGATCCAGCGCAAGGCTGCCGTCCTCGCGCTGAACCGGCACCAGGCTCTTGTCGAAATGACCTCCCTTGATGGCGGCGGCCGCGCGCTTCTGGCTTTCCAGACCCAGCGCATCGACATCCTGCCGTGAAATGCCCTCGAGCGTCGCCACCGCATCGGCGCAGACGCCCTGATGCGACTGCGGGTGCCGGGCGCGCAGACGAAGATTGCCATTGTCCTTCATGAACGGCCCCTCGCCGCGGCGGCCTTCCATCGACATCATCTCGGTGCCGCCGGCGATCACAAGATCCTCGGAACCCGCCATGATGGCGTTGGCCGCCATGTTGACGCTGGTGATGCCCGATCCGCAGAACCGGTCCAGGGTGACGCCGCTGGCGCGCACATCGTAGCCGGCGTCGAGCGCCGACATCCGGCCGAGATCACCGCTCTGCGGACCGCGCTGCGAGCTGGTGCCCCAGATGATATCGTCGACGTCAGCGGTGTTGATGCCGGTGCGATCGGCCAGCGCCCGCAACACGGTGGCACCGAGTTGCTGCGGGTGAATTCCGGCGAGCGCACCCTTGCCGGCCTTGCCAATGCCTCGCGGCGTCCTGCATGCATCGATGATGAGCGCGTCAACCATGGTGTTTTCCTCAAGAGTTATTGGTTGGGCACATTTGCCGCCGGCCAAAGCTCAAAGTCAATTCGCCTCGCACGTCTGGGGCTCTGCCAACGACTTCTGGGGCTCTGCCAACGACTGAGGTGACCTCGATCCTCCCTGCGCTTACCGGTTGCGGTGCCAATCCATCGCAGCCGAGGCGCCATCCTTGACGATCAATTTTGTTTATGCGCAGCTACTTGGAATAATAATTCGTCCTCAAGGGAGGAGATATGATCAGGGTTCTGACAGCGCTTGCCGGTTCCGGCTTTCTGATTGCATCCACCATTCTGGTTCAGGCCGCCGACCCCATCAAATTGCGCGTGGCGGATTCATTTCCGAAGGGCCACTACCTCGTCAAGCTCGTGCTGGAACCCTGGATGGAACAGGTCAGCAAGCGCACCAACAATGCCGTGACCTTCGAGCACTATCCGGCGCAGCAACTCGGCAAGCCGGCCGACATGCTGAAGCTGACGCAAACCGGCGTCGCCGACATCGGCTATGTCGCTCCCGGCTATACCTCGGAGAAAATGCCGGTCTCCGAAGCGGCCATGCTGCCCGGCGCGTTCGAACATTCCTGCCAGGGCACGCTTGCCTATTGGAAGCTGGCGCGGAACGGCGTGATCGCGCAGCAGGATTATACCGCCAACAATATTCGCCTGCTGCTGGCGGTGAGCCTGCCGCAATATCGCATCTTCACCGTCAAGCAGCCGGTAAAGGACGTCGCAGACGTCACCGGCCTGAAATTGCGCTCCACCGGCGGCGCGCAGGACCTGACGCTGCGCGCGATCGGCTCGGTGCCGGTGCGCATGGCCGCACCCGACGCCTATGAATCGCTGCAGCGCGGCACGATGGATGGCCTGCTGTTTCCGCTCGAGAGCGTGGTGGCCTATGGCGCCGACAAGCTCGTGAAATATTCCACCGACGGGCTCGGCTTCGGCAGCTTCATCGTCTCCTATTCGATCAGCGACGCATCCTGGAAGAAGCTGTCACCAGAGATCCAGAAGGCGATGATCGACGTCGCCGAGGAAATCATCCCCTCAGCATGCCAGCAAATCCAGAAGGCCGACAACGAGACCAAGAAGTCGCTCGAAGCCGCCGGCGTTCGGTTTGAGACGCTGCAGCCCGAGGTAGCCGCGAAGTTCAAGGACCTCATGAAGGGCGTCGCCCAGACCTGGGCGACGGGACTGGATGGTCGCAACAAGCGCGGCAGCGATGCGCTGAGGGAGTTCGACGCGGCCGTGGCAGCCATACCGGCCAAATAAACGCAAGACGCGGACCGCCGCAGCCTGCAAGATAAGACACCCCGGGGGAGGTGAATTTTGCTTGACGGAATATTCAAGGTGCTGGGCGCGATCGAGAAGATCGCCTCGACCATAGCCGCGGCCTTCATGTTCGCGATCATGATGATCGTCTTCAGCGACGTCATCATGCGCTACGCTTTCAACAAGCCGTTCTCGTGGGCCTACGATCTGATCTCGATGTACCTGATGGCGGGGGTATTCTTCCTGGTGCTGTCCGAGGCCTATACCAGCCGCGCGCATGTCAGCGTCGATATCCTGCAGCAGAAATTTTCGCCGGCCATGATCCGGCTGTCGGAAATCGTGACCTGCATCATCGGCATGATCGTGTTTTCGCTGATCGCCTATCTCGGCTTCCTGCGCGCGGTCGACAGCTATCAATCCGCCGACGTCATGGCAGGCGCCATCCCGTGGCCGATGTGGCCTTCGATCGGCCTGGTGCCGTTCGGGGCCGGACTGATCACGATACGCCTCGCCGCCCATCTCATCGCTCACCTGCTTTCACTCGCCACCGGGCGCGAGATGATCGCTTTGCCCGCACAGCACGCCGTCGGAGAAACTTTCGAATGATTCTCACGCTGGCGATGATCGTGCTGTTCGTGCTGCTGGCGATCGGCACGCCGGTTGGCTTTGCCATGGCAGGCTCGGGGGTGCTCGGGCTGTACCTCGTCGGCGGCATGCCCATGCTCTCGGGCATCCTGCAGACCGCGCCGCTGTCGGCGGTGACATCCTATGAACTGATCACGATCCCGATGTTCCTGCTGATGGCCGAGTTCGTGCTGGTCAGCGGCATCGCGGACGATCTGTTCAAGGCCACCGCCGCCTGGGTCGGCAAGATCCCCGGCGGGCTCGGCATGGCAACCGCCTTGGCCGGAGCCGGTTTTGGCGCGATCTGCGGCACCAGCACGGCGTCAGCGGCAACGCTGTCGGCGACCAGCCTGCCCGCGATGTTGAAGCAGGGCTATGAGCCGAAGATGGCCGCCGGCGTGGTCGCCATATCAGGCACGCTGGCGATGCTGATCCCGCCATCGGTCGCACTCGTCATCTACGGCCTGCTGGCGGAAGTGAATATCGGCGCGCTTCTGATCGGCGGCGTCATCCCCGGCATCCTCGTCACCATCACCATCATGGCGACCGTCTGGTTTCTCGCCTGGCAGGACCCTTCGCGCGCGCCATCCGCGCCCGCGGTCTCGCTCCGCGAAAAATTCCGGATGCTCAAAGTGGTCGGGCCGATGCTGCTGCTGTTCGGCATGGTGACCGGCGTGATCTATACCGGGATCGCCACCCCGACCGAAGCCTCGGCGCTGGGCGCGTTCGGCGCCTTCTGCCTCGCGATCTGGAAGGGCAAAATCGACTTCCAATCGCTGCGCAGCGCATTGCTGCGCTCGGCGCACGGCACCTGCATGATCGCAATGATTTTGTTCGGCGCTTCGATCTTCGGCTACTTCTTTACGCTGACGCAAGTCACGCAGAATCTGGTGGCCTGGGTCGGCGGCCTGCCGGTCGCGCCCTGGGTAATCCTGACGATCATCCTGTTCGGCTACATCGTGCTCGGCTCCTTCATGGACCAGATCGCCATTCTGGTGTTGACGGTTCCGATCGTGCTGCCGCTGATCAAGTCGCTCGGCTACGATCCGTTGTGGTTCGGCGTCATCAAGATCGTCACCGCCGAGGTCGGCATGATCACGCCACCGGTAGGATTGAATTGCTTTGTAGTGGCGCGCTATTCAGGACGGCCGGTGGCCGAGGTCTTCCACGGCGTATTTCCGCATTTCGTCGCGCATTTGATCGCGATTGCGATCCTCGTAGTCTGGCCGCAGATCATTCTCTGGTTGCCGATCAAGATGGGTTACTGAGACAACAATAAACAACGGGAGGAGAAACCTCATGATCTCTGCTCTGGACAAACGCGCTGTCCTTGCCGCCGCGCTTCTCGCCGCCGCGACCTGCCCCGCCGCCGCGCAGGAAAAGATCACGCTGCGCCTCTCCGAAAGCCTGCCCGCCGGTCACGTCATCCATGAGCTGGTGGCAAAGCCGTTCATGGAGCTGGTGACCAAGGCCACCAATGGACAGGTGGTGTTCCAGCACTATCCCGCTGAGCAGTTGGGCAAGGCCAAGGATATGGCCCAGCTCACGGTCGCCGGTGTCGCCGATATTTCCTATATCGTGCCTTCCTATTCATCGGAGAAGTATCCGCTCACCGCGGTCGCCGAGCTGCCGGGCATTTTCGACGGCGAATGTCAGGGCTCGCTCGCCTTCTACAAGGTCTCCCACAATGGCGGGATTTTGGAGACCAGGGAGTTCGCACCGAACCAGTTGCGGCCGCTGGTGACCATCGCGCTTCCCGCCTATCAGATCCAGTTGGCCACCGGCCGCGAGGTCAAGACCGCGAAGGATCTCGAAGGCCTCAAGATCCGCACCACCGGTGGCGCGATGGACCTGATGATGCGATCGATCGGTGGCGTCCCCGTTCGCATGGCAGCACCCGAGATCTATGAATCGCTAACCCGCGGCACACTCGATGGCGTGATCTTCTCGTACCAGAGTTCGGTGTCCTATGATTTCGGCAAGATCCTCAAGTCAGGCACCGAGGGACTGAATTTTGGAACTGCGATCTTCACCTATTCGATCGGGGAGAACAAATTCAAATCGCTGCCCGAGAACGTGCGCAAGGTGCTGATCGAGGCCGGCGAGCAAACGACGAAAGAAGGCTGCAAGCGTTTCGAGGATGGTGAGAAGACCGCAGCTGAAAAGATCAAGTCGCAGGGCATGAAGGTGATCAACTTCGGCGCCGACGACAAGAAACTGTTCGACACCGCCTTCAAATCGGTGGCCGAGGACTGGGTCAGGGATATCAACAAGCGCGGCAAGCCCGGCACCGAGGTGTTCAAGGCCTTCACCGAGGCCTTGGCCGCCGGCCATTGACCGGGCGTCCCGTGAAAACCGACAACGCTGCCGCGCCGGCGGGACCGCTTGCCGGCGTCAGGATCATCGACCTCACCAGCGTGATGATGGGGCCGTATGCAACCATGATCCTCGGCGACTACGGTGCCAACGTCATCAAGGTCGAGAGCCCGGACGGTGACGTCATGCGCTTCGCCGCGCCGATGCGGCATCCCAAGATGGGCGCGATGTACCTGCAGGGCAATCGCAACAAGCGCTCCATCGTGCTCGACCTGAAGAAGACCGGCGGCCGCGAGGCGCTGCTGCGGCTGGCGGCGACCGCCGATGTCTTCGTCCACAATGTGAGGCCGGCGGCGATGGCCCGCCTCAAGCTAGGCGCCGACGATCTGCTCGCGCTCAATCCGCGGCTGGTCTACGCCAGCCTGCATGGTTTTGGCGAACGCGGTCCCTACGCCGGGCGGCCGGCCTATGACGATCTGATCCAGGGACTGACCGCGCTGCCCGCGCTGACCGGCAAGATCACCGGCGAGCCCCGCTATTCACCGGCAACCATGGCCGACCGCGTCGTCGGGCTGAACGCGACCCATGCCATCCTCGCGGCGCTGTTCCATCGCGAACGCACCGGCGAAGGCCAGGCCATCGAAATCCCGATGTTCGAAACCATGGCGCAGTTCGTGCTCGGCGATCACATGGCCGGACGCAGTTTCGAGCCACCGATCGGTCCGCCCGGCTATTCGCGCTTGTTGTCGCCCGATCGCCGCCCCTACCAGACCAGCGACGGCTATGTCTGCGCGCTGGTCTATTCCGACAAGCAGTGGAATGCGTTCTTTCGCGCCATCGGTCTCGAGGACGAAGCCGACCGCGACCCGCGGCTGAACAGCATCACCGCACGGACGAAGAATTACGATTTTGTCTATGACTGGTTCTCGCAGATCATGAAGACCCGCAGCACGGCGGAATGGCTCGACTTCTTCAGCGAAGCCGACATCCCCCATGCGCCGCTGCACGATCTGGACAGCCTGATCGACGACCCGCATCTCGCGGCCGTCGGCCTGCTGCAGACCGTCGAGCATCCGACCGAAGGCACGCTGCGCGTCGCCGGCCCCGCCGCGACCTGGAGCAAGACCCCGCCCTCGATCCGGCAGTATCCGCCGGGGCTTGGGGAACATGGCGGCGAGATTTTACGCGAGGCGGGCTTTGCGGAAAGCGAAATCGCGGCGTTGATCGCCGAGGGCGGGATGCTCGAGCCGGATTCGTAGTCCGGGATGAGTGCGCGAGCTCTGTCGTTACAATGACATCTACCCGTCGTCCCGGCGAAGGCCGGGACCCATACCGTGTGATCTCTCGATGAAGCTCGGTGGTAGAGATCTTTCGCAAAACTTCTCCCTGTGGTTATGGGTCCCGGCCTTCGCCGGGACGACGTGGAAATGGCCGCGCGGAAAGCTGGTGCCTCAAAACCCCTTCAGCTCTGGATCCAGCGTCTGGCCTTCGTCGAGCTGGACGCCAAAGCTGTTGAGCAGCATCGAGACCTGCGTGTACTGGCCAACCGCGAACACGATGTCCATGCGCTGCTGTTCGTTGAAATGCCGCGTCAGTTCCTTCCAGATCGGTTCGGTGACGAACTGCTCGCGATGCAGATCATCGGCGGCGCGCAGCAGCGCCACGTCGGCCGCGCTCCAACCCGGTGCATCAGCGCCGCCCTTGATCCGGGCAATCTCGTCATCGGTGAGGCCGGCCTTCAGGCCGATCGGCACATGCTGGGTCCATTCATAGCCGGACCGGCACAGGAAACCGGTGCGCAGGATAACGATCTCGCGCTCGCGCGGCGGCAGGGTCGACTTGCGGCTCAGGATATAACCACCCCAGGTCAGGAACGCCTTGGCGGCGGCCGGATGGGTGAGCATGGTGCGGAAGATGTTGATGATCCGGCCGCGCGCCTGCATCGGCGCCACGATCTCACGCTGTTCCTCGGTCCAGTTTTCGGCGGCAACCGGCGGTATGCGTGGCGTTGTCAATCGCATGGTGTTTCCTCGGGTAAGCTTTTTTTGTGTTCGTAGGGTGGGCAAAGCGTAGCGTGCCCACCATTCAGGTCAAAGGGCGGAGTGGTGGGCACGGCGCAAGAGCGCCTTTGCCCACCCTACTAGCGAGTTCGAAGGGCGAGAATCTTCTCGGCCGCCCGCAAATGCGGCTTGTCGATCATCTTGCCGTCGATCTTGACGACGCCGGACGTTGGATTGTCGTTGAAGGCTTTGACCACCTTCTCCGACCAGGCGATCTCTTCATCCGTCGGCAGGAAAGCGGCGTTGACGACATCGACGTGCTTGGGATGGATCACCGCCTTGGCGAGGAACCCATCCTGGCGCGCGGCAATCGATTCTTCCCGCAGGGCATCGAGGTCATTGATGTCGGTTGCGATGGTATCGATCGCGACGACGCCGGCGGCGGCAGCACTGATCAGGCAGAGATCCCGCGCCAATAGAAACGGGCCATGATATCGGGTGCCGGTCCGATTTTTCGAGGCGCCGAGCGAGGCCGCAAGATCTTCCGCGCCCCACATCATGCCCCAAAGCCGCGGGCTCATATTCTCGAAATCGAGCAGCTTGAGCACGGCGCGCGCCGTTTCGGTCGCCACCGTCACGATTCTTGTGTTTCCGTGCCCGATGCCAGCGGCGGCTTCAAACGCGTCGAGATACAGTGACAACTTGTTGACGTCGGCAGCACCGGCGCATTTCGGCAGCACGACGCCGTCGGGCCGGCCCGGAATCACGGCGGCGAGATCGCCCAGCGTCATGCCGGTATCGAGCGCGTTGATGCGGACATAGACCTTCTGGTTTGGGTTTCGTCCATCGAGCATGTCGCGCACGGTACGCCTCGCGCCAACCTTCTCGTCCGGCGCGATCGAATCCTCGAGATCGAGGATCAGCGCGTCGGCGGCGGTCTTCTTGGCATTTTCGAACTTGCGCAGGCTGTCGCCTGGAACGAACAGAAACGATCGCATTAAATCATGCCTTTGGTTTGCAATGCATCAGGCCGGTGCGGCGGCAACTCGCCACCACCTCACCGCGCTGATTGGTCATGGTGTGCTCAAACTCGACGATGCCCTGCGTTGGCCGCGACTTGCTGGCGCGCTTGGAAATGATCTTGGTGTGCGATTTCAGCGTGTCGCCGTGAAACACCGGTTTGGGAAATTTCACGTCGGTCATGCCGAGATTGCCGATCGTCGTGCCGAGCGTGGTATCGTACACGCTCATGCCGATCATGATGCCGAGCGTGTAGAGGCTGTTGAACAGCCGCTGTCCGAATTCGGTTTTCTCGGAAAAATGCGCGTCAATGTGCAGCGGCTGCGGGTTCATCGTCAGCAGGCTGAACATCGTATTGTCCATCTCGGTGACGGTCCGGCTGAACTCGTGATGAAACTCGCGGCCGACCTCGAACTCTTCAAAATACAATCCCGCCATCATTCCCTCCTTTTTTTGAGACGCCGTTACGCCTGGCTGCGGCGTCAGCGCCCCTTGTAGGTTGGCGTCCGCTTTTCAACGAACGCATTCAACCCTTCCTGACAATCTTCCGTGGTCGCGACCAGCGCAAAGCTCTCGGCTGCGTTCTCGACCGACCGGCGGAAATCGGCATCCATCGCGCGCATGAGCGCATCGCGGCCGATCTTCATCACGATCGGCGACTTGGCAGCGAGCTTGCGCGCAATCACCCGGGCGCGATCGAGCGCGGTCCCTTTCGGCACCACTTCACTGAGCAGGCCCATTCGAAACGCAGTCGCGGCGCCAAAGGGTTCACCCAGGAACAGCGGCCCGAATGCCTGATGCTTTCCGACCAGCCGCGGCAATTGGACGAAGTGGATCGCCGGGATCAGTCCGACATCGATCTCGGGATAGCCGAAGGTCGTGGCGTCGCCAGCGATGATCATGTCGCAGGAGATCGCAATCGTCATGCCGCCCGCGCGCACCGCGCCGTCCACGGCGGCGATAGTCGGCTTGCCCATCCGATACTGGGTGTCGTTGAGCGCGAAATACAGCCGCTCGAGGAATTTCTTGGTCTCGATCCCGGGCTTGCCCCGGACGATGTCGAGATCGAGCCCGGCACAAAACACCTTGTGCAGGCTGCCGATGATAACAGCGGATACCGACGGGTCGTCCTTGGCCTTTTGCAGGGCCGCCAGCAGCGCATCGATCAGCGGCATGCTCAGCGCATTGACCGGCGGCCGGTCCAGCATGATCTCAGCGATCTTGTCCGAGACGGAATAGCGAACGAGGTCAGCACCCATGATGCCGTCTCCTTATGCTTTGGCCTGGCGCACGACGCCGGCCTTGATCAATTCGTCAATGGTGTCGCGATCGAGCCCGGCTTCGGTCAGGATCGCCACGCTATCCTGTCCGATATCCGGCGCGGGGCAAAGTCCGTCTTCGGAGAGGCTGGCGATGCCCGGCGTGCGCGGCGTGTAAACCGGGCCGACGCCGGGCGTATCCTGGCAGACCGACGCGCTGGTCGCCTCGACGTGGGGATTGCGCAGCCATTCCCCGGGATTGAGGATGCGTTCGGCAATGATATCGGCCGCGTGCAGCCGCGGAAGCCAGACGTCGGTCGGCTGCGCCAGAAACACCTCGCGCAGTTGCGAGATCAGCGTGTCGGCCGCGTCGGCCCGGCTGGCAAAGTCCGCAAAACGCGGATCGCTGGCAAGGTCGTCGCGCTCGATGGCGGCGCACAGGCGCTTGTATTGCGGCTCGTTGACCAGCGTCACCATCATCCAGCCATCGCTGGTTTGATAAGAGCCGGCCGGGACATTGAGCGCCCGTGGCGCGCCGCCTTCCAGAATATGCTCGGCGACTTTGTGGCCGAGCAGTGCCGCCGTCGACTGGCAAAGATTGACGTCGATCCAGCGGCCGGTGCCGACGGTCGCGCGCGCGAACAGCGTGGTCGCAATCGCCTGGAAGGCATAGACGCCGGTCACCACGTCGGAGACGGTCGTGCCGACACGATGCGGGGTCTTGTCGTTGCCGACATTGACCGACACCAGCCCGGAGAATGCCTGTGCCACGGAATCCGAGCCAGGTCGCTTTGAGTAAGGCCCAGACTGGCCGAACGCGCTGACCGAGAGATAGATCAGGCCGGGATTGTCGCGCGAGAGTTCTTCGTAGCCGATCCCAAGGCGAGCGGCGACGCCGGGGCGAAAGCCCTCTATCAGGACGTCGCAATCTTTCGCCAGTCGCCGGGCGATTGCGATCGCGTCCTTGTTTTTCATATCGAGGCAGAGGCTGCGCTTGCCGCGGTTATAGACCGCCGACAGCGTGGTGTGGTTGCCATAGGTCGTGCCGAGGAAACGCGACCAGTCACCCTCCGGCGGCTCGACCTTGATCACATCCGCGCCGTAGACACCGAGCAGCATCGCACAATAGGGCGAGGCGATGCCCTGTCCGAAATCGAGCACCCGCAAGCCGCGATACGGTGCCTCATGCGTCGGCGATAGCGTGCGCTTGACTGCCATTGATCCCCCCACACGAGCGCAAAACGCTCTAACCGCCCGAAAGCTACAGCGCCAGATAGCGCTGCCGAATGTTATCGTTGGCTTTCAGCTCTTCGATACCGGATGTGTAGACGATCTGGCCCTTGTCGATAACCGTCGCGTGGGTCGCAAGGCCAAGGCAAAAATGCATGTTCTGCTCGGCGATCAATACGGTGGCGCCGGTGCCGCGGAGCTGCCGCAGCAATTCCCCGATCCGCTGCACGATGATCGGCGCCAGCCCCTCGCTCGGCTCGTCCAGCAGCAGCAACGCCGGATTACCCATCAAAGTGCGCGCAATCGCCAGCATCTGCTGTTCGCCGCCTGAGAGCCGGCCCGCGATCCGGTGCCGCAACGGCTCCAGCAGCGGAAACACGTCGTAAATGCGCCGGATCGACCATTCGTCCTGGCCATCGGGGCCTTTCTTGGCGCCGATCTCCAGATTGTCCTCGACCGTATGATCGGGGAAGATCTGGCGGTCCTCTGGCACGAAGCCGAGGCCGGCGCGGGCGATGTGGTACGGCTTCAACCCGGATACGACCCGGCCCTGCAACGTGACCTTGCCGCGGCGCGCCGGTGCCAGCCCCATGATGGCTTTCATCGTCGTCGACTTGCCTGCGCCGTTGCGACCGAGCAGCGCCATCGTCTCGCCCTGCCGCACCGACAGGCCGACGCCGAACAGGATCTGGCTGGTGCCATAGTAGACGTCGAGGTCCTCGACCTGCACCACCGGCTGCGCACTCATATCGCGGCCCCCGCGTGATCTTCGGTGCCGAGATAGGCCTCGATGACGGCCTCGTTGCGGCGGATCGCAGCGGGCGCGCCGGTGGCGAGGATCCGGCCATAGCAGAGGACCACAATTTCGGGCGCGATCTTGAACACGATATCCATGTCGTGCTCGATGAAAACGACGGTGATCTTCTGGGTCTCCCAGAGCTCCCTGACTTTGTCGATCATGCGCCAGCGCTCTTCGGTGCCCATCCCGGCCGTGGGCTCGTCGAGCAGCAGCACCTTGGGATCGAGCACCAGCGCCAGAGCGATGTCGAGCAGCTTCTGGTCGCCATGCGACAGCGTCGCCGCGGTGCGGTTACGCTTGCTAGCCAGCCCCAGCAATTCCATGGCGTGCTCGGCGCGATCGCGGGTTTCCGCGAGCGGAAACCGTCGATGCATCACGCCGGCACGGCGCTGATCGGCGCCGACGGCGGCCAGCATCGTCTCCTGCACCGTAAGCGAGGGGAAAATGCTGGCGACCTGGAATGCGCGCCCGATGCCGTGACGCACGATGTCGGGCGGCGAGCGTCCGGCGAGATCGACGTCATTGAGAAGGATCTGGCCGGCGTCCGGCTTCAGTGCGCCGGTGATCAGGTTGAAGAACGTGCTCTTGCCTGCGCCGTTGGGACCGATGACGGCGGTCAAAGAACCATCGGCAAAGTCGAACGTCACATTGTCGGTCGCCTTGACGCCGCCGAAGGATTTTTGGAGTCCGCGAATGCTGAGCATTAGCTGCGCTCCCCGGAACGCTCGCGGCGTTGCGCGTACCATTCGACCACGAAATCCATCAGGCCTTTGCGCAAGCCGATGGCGAAGAACAGGATCACGATGCCGAGGACGATGCCGTGGTAATCGGTCACACGGGTGACGGTATCGTTGAGGATCAGGAACAGCGCGGTGCCGACCATCGGCCCCAGGAACGTGGTGACGCCGCCGAGCATGTTGATGAAGATGCCCTCGCCCGAAATGGTCCAATAGGCGAATTCCGGATAGGCGCCCGACACGAACAGCGCCATGACGATGCCGCCGGTCGAGGCGAACAGGGCAGCCAGCACGAAGATCGTCAGCTTGGCGCGCCAGACATCGATGCCGACAAAGCTCGCCCGCGTGGCATTGTCGCGGATCATGCGCAGCGTGTAGCCGAACGGCGACTGCGCGATTGCGTGCATCAGGAACAGTCCGAGCACCAGCAGCGCACAGCTCGCGATGTAGAGATGCAGATGGTTCGACAGATCGATCCCCAGGAACGGCGGCCGCGGAATGCCGCCGCGCAAGCCCTGATCGCCGCCGGTCAGCGATACCCAGGACAGGATGGTCGAGTGGATCAGCATCTGGAACGCCAGGGTCACGAAGGCGAAATAGATCTCCTTCAGCCGCACGCAGATGGCGCCGATGACGAGGGCGACGACAAACGTGATCCCCAGCGTTGCAACGAAAGCCACCGGGACGGGCACACCGGTCTTCTGCATCATCAAGCCGAAGCCGTAAGCGCCAAGGCCAAAGAACATGCCATGACCGAACGACGTCAGCCCGGTGTAACCGACCAGCAGGTTGAGCGACGTTGCGAACAGCCCGTAGGCCGCGCAGCGGATCACGAAGTCGAGCAGGAATTTACTGCTCGTGAGCATCGGTAACAGCGCCAGCACGACGAAGACCGCAAGCGCAATCAGGGCTGCCCGATTGGGGCGCGGCCTTGCCTTGATACCGGAGGCGTCGAGCGCCTTGCCCGCTTGCTCTGCCTGCAATTCGGTCATGCGACCTCCTTGCCGAACAGGCCGGTAGGCCGCGAGACCAGCACGATCACCATGAACAGATACATCAGGCCTTCCGTGAACAGGGGAAAGCCCAGCGAACCAAACGAGCGGATCATGCCGATCAGGAGCGCGCCGATCAGCGCGCCGAGGATCGAGCCCATGCCGCCGATCACGGTGACGATGAAGGACTCGATCAGCACCGAAAATCCCATGCCCGGGGTCAGCGAGCGCACCGGCGCGGCGAGCGCACCGGCCAGCCCCGCCAGCATGCCGCCCAGCGCGAACACACCGCCATAGATCAGGCCGGTGTTGATGCCGAGCGCCGACACCATGCCCGGATTATGCGCGGCGGCGCGGATCACCTTGCCGATCCTGGTGCGCGAAAGCCCGAGGCCGAGGATGAGGGCCATCACCAGTGCGACGCCGATCAGGAGCAAATAATAAGGCGGCACTACCCCGCCGGCGATGAACAGCGGCATCACCTGGAACGCCGCTGGCATGCCCATCGACTTGAATTCCGGGCCCCAGATCATCCGCACGACATCGTCGAAGATCAGCACGAAGGCGTAGCAGACCAGAAGCTGCATCAGCACGTCGCGGCCATAGACCCGGCTCATGAAGACGCGTTCGAAGATCAGGCCGAGCAGCGCGGTGCCGGCGGCGCCGCACAGCATCGCCAGTGCAAAGCTGCCGGTGAACTGGTACGCCGTCATCGCGAAATAGGCGCCGAACATATAGAAGGCGCCGTGGCTGAAATTCACGACCTTGAGCACGCCGAAGATCAGCGTCAGCCCGACCGCGACGAGAAACAGCAACATGCCGATGATGAAGCCGCTGGTGGTTTGCGTCACCAGACAGGCGGAACTGGCGAGACAGCCGGTGAGCGCGTCGAGATCCAAGGGAAATATCCGTTACGGCGTACGAGATGATCGACACGCAGGAGGCACTGGGCAACGAACGGAGACGGCTTGCGCCGCCTCCGCTATCTAAAATCGATCAGGCGAAGCCCTTGCTCTTCTTCCACTCGGCTTCGAGTTCGAGAATGGTCTTCCAGTCGCCCGCCTTGACCTCGGGGACATAAGGCTCTTGCGGGATCGTGGTGCCCCAGCCGATCGCATAGCCGATCAGGGTCTGGTCTTCGGCCCGCATCGTCACGGTTCCGTCGGCGCCGAACGGCGACTTGATCTTGAGGCCGCGCATCGCCTCCGCGATCTTCTTGCCGTCGGCGGAATTCGCCTTCTTCGAGGCTTCCGCGAGCAGCATGATCGCGGTGGCATTCTCCCACGACCAGTTGGTCGGATACTCGTTGAACTTCGCCTTGTAGGCGTCGCCCCAGGCGGCGTTCTCCGCGGTGGCCGGATAGGTCTTGATGTAGCGGTTGCCGGAATGAATGCCCTTCGGCAGGTTCTTCACCACGGTCAGCGCGGTGTAGTCGGCCATGTTGACCGCGAACACCTCCATCTGGCTGAACATCGCGTAGATATTGGCCTGATCGATATAGGAGGTCAGGTCGCCGCCCCACAGGCAGGAATACAGCGCCTGCGGCTTGGCCTGCAGGATTTTTGTCACCACCTCGGTGTAATCGGGCTGGAACAGTTTTGGCCAGGACTCGCTGATGATCTCGACGTCAGGCGCAAAGCGCTTCAGGTACAGCGTGAACTCGCCGGTGGTGTCGCGGCCGTAAGCGTAATCCGGCGCGCAGGTGGCCCATTTCTTCAGGCCCTTGGCCTTCGAGATCGCCGCCGCGTAGCTGCCGCCGACGATCGAGTCATGCACGCCCTGGCGCGCGGTACGGAATGCGTTGGGAATGTGCTGCTTGGGATCGGCGGTCAGCGCTGACGTTTCCGAATTGGTATGGATGCACAGCACGCCGAGATCGCGGGCGACTTCGTGCACGGCGAATGCGCCCGACGAAGCCTCGGCATCGATCAGGAGTTCGCAGCCGTCGGTATTGACGAGTTCGCGCGCGACGCGGGCGGCTTCCTGCGGCTGGCCCTTGGAGTCGCGGATCACCATCTCGATCTGCCGCCCCGCAAGGCCGCCGGCGGCATTGACCTTCTCGACTTCCAGCATCACGGCGTTGCGCGAGGAGGTTCCGAGTTGCGCCACGCGGCCGGAGAGAATGGTGGGCATGCCGACCTTGATGGTCTTGGCTTGCGCCCGCGCCACCCACGGCGTCGCGAAAGTGACTGCACCGGCGCCCATCAACGCCAACGTCGAACGGCGGCTGATGCCCGGCTTGCGGGTTCTCGTCATTGTTCTCTCCCTGTCGGGTTTGCGTTCCCAGTTTCCTGCCCAAATCCCTGCTGGAGATCGTGTCGTCTCCGTGCTCACAAGGATTTCAGAGCAAGGGGGGTGACGTCAAGCCAATTATGAATTACGAGTCATAATTCATAATTGGAGAAGCGAGGCCGGAAATCGGGCCTTTGGAGCGGGGAATGATCAATCTATCCAGCTTCATCGCGTTTCACGCCAAGCGGACGCCGGACCGCTGTGCGCTGAAATATCGCGGCGAGGATATCTCCTACGCCGCGTTCGATGGTCGCATCGCCCGCGCGGGTGGATGGCTCGCGTCGCGCGGGATCGGCGCCGGCGATGTCGTGGCGGTGCTGATGAAGAACAGTGCCGCGTTTCTCGAACTGGTATTTGCCGCCAGCCACATCGGCGCGGTGTTTCTGCCGATCAATTATCGGCTGTCGGCTGACGAGGTCAGCTACATCGTCGGCAATTCCGGCGCGCGCATTCTGATTGCGGACGAAGAACTCGCTGATATCGCGGCAGGCGACGCCCCGGTGGTGCTGCTCGACGTAACAGCACAATCCGGCATCTCGCTTCTCGCACCCGATGTCACGCCGGCCCCGATGCACCCGCGGCAACCACGCGACCTGATGCGGCTGATGTACACGTCAGGCACCACCGACCGGCCCAAGGGCGTGATGCTCAGCTATGAGAACATATTCTGGAAGTCGGCCGACCAGACGCTGGTCCTGGGACTGAACGCGGGGACGCGGTTGCTGGTGGTCGGCCCGCTCTATCACGTCGGCGCACTGGATCTGCCGGGGATCGCCGTGCTGTGGCACGGCGGCATGCTCTCCATCCATCGCAACTTCGAACCCGAACAGGCACTGGCGGCGATCGAGGCCGAGAAACTCAATGCGGCCTGGTTCGCGCCCGTGATGACCACGGCAATCCTCATTTGCCCGACGCGCGACCGCTACGACGTCTCCAGCCTGCAATGGGCCATCGGCGGCGGCGAGAAGACACCGGAAGCGCGCATCCGCAGCTTCTCCGACTATTTCAAGAATGCCCGCTACATCGACGCCTATGGGCTGACGGAAACCTGCGGCGGCGACACGTTCATGGAAGCCGGCCGCGAGATCGACAAGATCGGTTCCACGGGCCGCGCCATTGCGCATGTCGAGCTCGAAATCCGCGACGATGCCGGCAATCGGCTTCCGCCTGGCGCCAATGGCGAAATCTGCTTGCGCGGACCTAAGGTCACGCAGGGCTACTGGAAAGATCCGGAAAAGACCGCGGCCGCGTTCTTCGGTGACTGGTTCCGTACCGGCGACGTCGGCTATCTCGATGAAGACGGCTTTCTCTATCTCACCGACCGCAAGAAGGACATGATCATCTCCGGCGGCGAGAATATCGCATCTTCCGAAGTCGAGCGCGTGATCTACGAATTGCCGCAGGTGCGCGAATGCGCCGTGATCGGCATGCCCGACGCGCGCTGGGGCGAGAAGCCGGTTGCGATCGTGGTGCTCGGCGAAGGCGCCGCACTCGAACTGCCTGCGCTCACCGATCACTGCCGCACACGCCTCGCAGGCTTCAAGGTGCCGAAACAATTGATCATCCGCGACAGCCTGCCGCGCAATCCATCCGGCAAGGTACTCAAGCGCGTGCTGCGCGCCGAACTGGAGGCTTCATGACGCAGGCAACGCCAGCCAAATCCGGCAAGGTCACAAAGCTCAACCGCGTCGAGCGCAACGCCTGGACCAAACGCAAGATCTTCGACGCCGCGACCAAGATCGTCGGCAAATACGGCTATGCCGAAGCCTCGGTCGCCCGAATCACCGAGGAAGCCGGCGTAGCACAAGGCACGTTCTACAATCATTTCGAAAACCGCCAGGAATTGCTGGATCAATTGCTGCCCAAAATCGGCCTCGACATGGTGCGTTTCATCCGTGCCCGCACCGGCACCGCGCAGACTGCGCGGCAGGAAATCGAACGCTTCAGTGCCTTCTTCGATTTCATCCGCGAGGTGCCGGAATTTTTGCGCATCCTCAACGAAGCCGAGTTCTTTGCGCCGATCGGCTACCAGAAGCATTTTGACAATATCTCGACGGCCTACGTCCGGATCCTGAAGCGTGCGCGGCTTGCCGGCACGGTCGAAAGCTACAGCGACGAGGAATTCGAGGCGATCGTTCAGATACTGATGGGCGCACGCGGCTATCTCAGCCGGCGCTATTCCTATTCGGACGGCGCGGTCACCGCCGTGCCCGATCATGTCATCACCGCCTACCAAAAACTGGTGACGCGCGGGCTTTTCAATTCGGCCGACAAGGGCAACGACCATGAGCGCTGAAGGTATCGTTCTCGTCACCGGCGGCAGCCGCGGCATTGGCGCGGCAACCGCGACGCTTCTGGCCGAACAGGGCCAGCGTGTTGTGATCGTCGACATTGCGCCGGAACCGCTGGCGGCGACCAAAACCATCCTGTGGCCTGCGCCCTTCGATGTCGCCAGCGAGAGCGCCGTCGTCAACGGTATCGCCGACATCGAGGCCGCGCACGGACCGATCAGCGGCCTCGTCAACGCCGCCGGCGTATTCGGAAAAATGCATCCGGTCGAGCGGGTGCGGATGGATCAATGGGATCGCGAGGTCAACATCGATCTGCGCGGAACGTTTCTGGTCGCCCGCAGCGTCGGCGTGAAAATGGCGGAGCGCCGGCATGGCGCCATCGTCAATGTCGCCTCGGTTGCCGGCATGACGTCCGGCCCGATCCACGCCTATACCGCGGCCAAAGCCGGTGTCATTCAGATCACGCAGACCTTGGCTGCCGAATGGGGCCGCACCGGTGTGCGCGTCAATGCCGTCTCCCCCGGCTTCACCCGCACCGTGGCGTTGGAGGCCGGCATCGCCTCGGGCGCGCTGAACAAGCGGTTGCTCGAAAACCCGACGGCGATGAACCGGCTGGTCGAGCCCATTGAAGTGGCGCAGGCGATCGCGTGGCTGCTGTCACCCCTGAGCAGCGGCGTTACTGGCATCAATTTGCCGGTCGACGCCGGATTTATTGCCGGCACCACCTGGGCCGCCTATGGCGGCCTGCGCGAAGCCCCGGGCGCGTAACGAGGAACCAGCATGAACATCGAAATGCCGCGCAAGAAACTCGATCTGGCATCGGCGATCGCCGAAGGCGATATCCGCGTGCTGCTGATGGTGCTGGTGCACATGACCGGCGACGAGCGCTGGCTCGAGCCGCCCTACAAGCCACGGCGCGACGTGCGCCTGATCCCCGATCCTGAGGCGGGCCTGCCCCGCGACGTGCAGGACGAAATCCGCGCCGCGGTCATGCAATTGTTCGCCAATGGCGAGCCGAAGCCCGTCATCAATGACCCCGGCGACGAATTGATGCTGAGAATGATGCGCGCGACGCTCGGCGAGAACGTCACGCCGGAATATGCCCCGCTGATGCGCGAGGAAATGGCTTTTATTCCCCGTGAGGCGCGCTGGAGCCAACGTCCGGCCGACGAGAAGCTGGCGCAGCAACATGTCCTGATCGTCGGCGCCGGCGTCTGCGCGATCGCGCTTGGCGTGGCACTGGGTCGGCTGGGCATCCCCTACACCATCGTCGAGAAGAACGCCGAACTCGGCGGCACCTGGTATGTCAACCGCTACCCCGGCTGCGGCGTCGATACGCCAAACCATTCCTATTCGTTCTCGTTCGGTGCGCGAAATCCGTGGACGCGCTATTTCGCCCAGCGCCAGGAGCTGCTCGATTATCTGAAGAAGGTCGCGCTCGAATACGACATTCGAAACCACCTGCGCCTCAACACCGAGCTGACGTCGTCGCGCTGGGATGAGACCAAGCGGCGCTGGATCTCGACGCTGAAGACGGCTGACGGCGAAGAAACCTTTGAATCGACCACGCTGGTGAGTGCGATCGGTCAGCTCAACGACCCCTCGCCGGCGCATTTCAAGGGCGAGGAAAGCTTCAAGGGACAGACCCTGCATTCGGCCTTGTGGTCGGACGACGTCAAGTTCGACGGCAAGCATGTCGCCGTGATCGGCACCGGCGCCACCGCGATGCAGCTGGTGCCGTCGATCGCCGACAAGGTGGCGTCATTGACGGTCTATCAACGCACCGCGCAATGGGCGCGACCGGTCGCCGGCTATTCCGACCCGATCAGCGACGGCGCGCAATGGCTGCTCGCGCACCTGCCGTTTTACGTGCAGTGGTACCGCTTCAACATGTTCTGGCGCTATGGCGACGGGCTGCTGCCGTTCCTGCGCAAGGACCCGAATTGGCCGCATCCCGAGCGCGCCGTGAACAAGGGCAACGATCGGCACCGCGAGGAACTCACCGACTTCATCCTTGCCGAACTCAAAGATCGTCCCGACCTGATCGAAAAATGCGTGCCGACCTACCCGCCTTACGGCAAGCGCATCCTGCTGGATAACAACTGGTTCAAGACGCTGACAAAGCCGAATGTCGAACTGGTGACCGACAAGATCGACCATTTTACAGCCGATGGCATCGTCGCATCGGACGGCAAATCGAGGCCAGCCGACATCATCGTGATCTCGACCGGATTCAAGGTCACCGAGATGGCCGCGCGCCTCAACATCACCGGGCGTGACGGCAAGGATCTCAGACAGAGCTGGGCCAACGATAACCCGACCGCCTATCTCGGATTAACCGTGCCGGATTTTCCAAACTTCTTCGTCATGCTCGGCCCGAACTCCGGACCCGCGCATGGCGGCAGCGTCATCTTCCAATCGGAGTGCCAAAGCCGTTACATCAGCGCGTGCCTGGTCGAGATGATCGAACGCGACATCGCTGCGATCGATGTTCGCCAGGACGCGCATGATCGATACATTGAAAAAGTCGACGCCGAACATGAGCAGTTGATCTGGTCGCATCCGGGCATGACGACCTATTATCGTAATGGACAGGGCCGCGTGTTCTCTGCGATGCCATGGCGGTTCGTCGATTACTGGGCGATGACTCACGATCCGGATTTCACGCAGTATCGTGCAACCAAAGCGTGACGTGGTCCGCTTCAGGTTCAAATCAAACGCTGGAACCAACCTCATCTGCCATCTAGCGGGCTTACACACGGGAACTTACGCAGAGTTTCGCACAGCGTATAACTTGACAGCTGACGATATCTGCCGCAGCATTTGCACTGCTGCACCTGTCGGAGTAGCGGAGCATTCGGCTCCATGCTTTGCGGGAATAGCGACCGATCATATGATCGACCTGCGAGCAGCGGATGCGGACAAATGTCCGTTGGGCCCACTCTTGGAGAGGAGCATGATGCCACCGGCTAAGCCAGTGACCTTGCTCAACGGCAAGGTCTCTACGCAAATTGGGTGATCAGCAGCTGCTCACCTCGTTGCGAGTTTCTAAAAATCCAAACCTATCCGCGGGATCGAAGTGCAAAGGCCACGCGCTTATCGGTTCTAAGAATGTACTGATGTCTATCAGAAATCCTTCGCCTATAACGAAGATGTAGGGCCCCGCGATGCCACAGCGCACCGGGGCCCATTCGTTTGGTTTGGCGACACCTTTCCCGCAAATCTTTCCTGCAAATCGATGAGACCTCTGCGGATTGCCTCCGCCGTTCGGATCGGAAACAATTGCCTGATCAGGACAGGGGCCGACGATGGCGAAACCGCGCGCGCGAATTTACACCGACTACAAGAGCCCCTACGCGTTCGTCGCCAACAAGCGGCTGTTCGAACTCGAACAGGAATACGGCGTCGAGCTGGAATGGCTGCCCTATACGCTCCGTGTCGCCGAGTTCATGGGAACGGTGGAAGAGCGCACACCGCATTTCTGGCGCAAGGTCCGCTACGCCTATATGGACGCGCGGCGCTACGCCAACGCGCAAGGCCTCACCATGAAAGGCCCGCGGCGGATCTATGATGCCTTCTACGCCAGCGCCGGCATGCTGTTCGCACAGCGCCACGGCGTGTTCCGGCCCTATCACGACACCGTGTTTCGACGCTTCTGGAGCCATGACCTCGAGATCGACGAGCTGTCGGATATTTCGGGTGTGATCGCGTCCGTTGGCGGATCGGCCAAGGAATTCGAATCCTATGTCCATGGCCCGGCCCGTGCCGAGCATGACCGCATCATCGACGAGGCCGAGGAGCTCGGCGTATTCGGCGTGCCGACCATGGTCTTCAACGGTGAACTGTTTTGGGGCGGCGACCGCATCGACCTGTTGATCGAGCGCATCAAGAATCCTGAATCGATCGCAGCCGCGCTCGGCAGCCGGCACCGGAAGTGATCCGCGTTCCTGTTTTCAATCTGTTTACCATCTTTGGCTAACCTGCGGGGTGGTTGAAACGCCGGGACCGGGGCATGTTCAGAGAAAGCCAGCCGATCGCCTATGACGCGCCTGCCGACCTGAAGAAGTGGCCTTCGCTGAAAAACGAGCGGGTCGCCAGCAAGACTCCTTATCTCGTTTACAACGGCACCCTGGCGGACTGCATCCGGGTATTGCTTGCAAAGCCGATCAAGCAGATTTCGCTCTACGATATCGTCACCGAACGCCAGCCGGCGTTCGACGGCAACGTGCTATCGCCCGGCGACGCCGCCGAAATCGCGATGCGCAAAGATTTTCCGAAGGATTGATCGTCTAGCTGGCGATCAAATGCGCCCAGCATCCGGTGCGCTCGAGCACCGGCCGCAACGCCGTGCGATTTTCCGCATCGAGGGCCGCAAACTTGTCGCGGAGCTGTTGCAGGCACTTCACCTGATATTTGAACGGCGCCAGCGCATAAGGCAGGCCCCAGACATTCATCTCCAGCCGATCGACGCCCTTCGCAAAGGCTTCCGCGTTGGCCACCAGGAACGGCAAATAAAGTTCACCGGCAATCTTCAACAGCGCTTCAGCCATTCCGCCGAGTGCCTGCGCACGCGGATGCCAATCGCCCTCGACGCCGGAAGCATCATCCAGTCGCCGCACCCAGTGATCCGTGAATGGCGCCTTCGCGCGCATGATCCGCATCGGCGTCGGATCGGTTGCCATCTCGCTGAGTTGACCGAACCAGGCCAAGTCGGCGAGCGACGGCCGGCTGCCGAACAGATAGCTGTTCATGCCGACATGCGGCTCGAATGCCGCGAGCATTCGCAAGTAGCTCTCTTCCAGCAGCGGCTTGTTTTCAGCGGTCGCGCCAAGAATGACCATGCGTGAGATCTGCCGCTGTCGAAACTGCTCGATCTCCTCCGGGCTGCCGGTCGCCGCCTCCGACACCGACCACTCCTCGCCGGCCCAGCGCGAAACATAGGCCTGATCCTCCGGATCCCACCAGCGATACAGGAACAGCGGCTTGACCGCCCATTCGTCGGCGAGGTCTTCCAGCAGGTCGCACACGAACGCGACGGCCTTGTCGTCGGGAACGACGGACCGCTCGGGGTGGCGGCGTTCGAGATCGTAGGCCAGCGTCGTGGTTTCACCACGAAACGCACCATCGGGATATTGCAGCACCGGGATCAGGTTCGGGCGCAGATGCTCGGTCGCCTTGCGCAGCGCCTTGGTCATGATGACCCAGTCAAACGGAAGCCGACGATAGCGCATCAGCGCGCGCAGCTTGAGGGCGTAAGGAGATGCCGTCGATCCGATCAGCCGATAGCGAGCTTCACTCATGACATTCACCCGGTCATCTCAAACCGAAAACATCGGACTGCCGTAGGGATAGAATTGCGAAAGATCGACATTCCGATACGGCAATCCGTCCAGCCGCGTCGTTCCCAGGAACGGCTGCTCCGGCTCCACCAGCAGGATGGTTTTGGCAAAGCCGTTGTCGTCGAAACCCCGCCGGAAATGCACCCGCGACTTGATCGCGATGACCTCGAACGAATGGATGTCCGGGATCAGAGCCTTTAGCGAGGACGGCTCCATGATCTGCACCAGATAGGTGGAAAGGATCAGCACATTGTTGCGGCCGAACCGGACGCAGACCCAGAATTGACCGTAGCCTTCGACCGCCTTCAGGATCGTTCCCTGAATGCGAACCGGTTCGCCCGCAGATTCATCGACCAGCCCGCCCACCTCCATGTCGAAGGCGTCACCCTCCTTCGCCCCCATCGCCTTGAGTTTGGTGGTGGTCCCGGCGTCGGTGATGGTCGCGATCAGGGTGTTGGCAAGATCTTGCGCGATGATTTCACGCAGCACCCAGGTCGCATTGCCCGAGCGGTCGCTGTGATCCGCCAGCACCACCGGCGTGGCGCCATCGGCTACGGCCTGCATTGCCAGCGCGACACCCGCCGCAATGCTGTGGATCTTCGTCGACTTCAGCAGCGCCTCGCGCTGGCGCCAGATCGTCGCCGCGAGATCGCGGGCGACCTGCTCGGCCAGTTTAGGATTTCCGTTGGTGAGCACCTGAACCGTCATGCCGACGTCGGGCACGTCGGCAAACGGAAAGCCGAAGAAGATGTTCACATAAGTATCCGGCTCGCGCGCCTCCCACACCAGTGCGCGCTGGCCGAGACCCATCCACGGCGATGCGCCGGTCCACTGCAGCACCGTCGCCGAGATGACGGGAACGCTGATGGTGACATGCGTCGGCTTGTAGTCACCCTGGATCGCCCGCACCAGCGTCCGCGCCGCGCGCTCGCCTTGCAGGTACTCGTCGTAATGCGGGAAATATTTCACCGCGAAGGCCATGTCGGCCTGCTTCAGGAAGGCTTCGTCCTCGTTGCCGTGCAGATCGAAGGTAGCCGCGATAAACACCTTCGGGCCGACGGCCTCGCGGACCCGTCGCGCCAGTTCGGCCTCCGGCCTTGGCACACCGCGCACCGCCATCGCGCCGTGCAGGCAGAGATAGACGCCGTCGAATGCCGCCTCGGCCTTGATCCCGGCGATCATCTTGCCGGTGAAGGTCTCAAAAGCTTCCTCCGTAACCCAGCCAGATCCGATGCCGGTTTTCGGCCATAGCGGAGATTCAATGCCGACCAGTTCGACGCCGTCGAACTCCCGCGCCATCTTCACAAACCCGCCCATATAGGATTTCGGATACGCCCCCAGCAGCGCCTCGCCGCTGGCCGGTGACCCCGGATAGAGGAAGTCGTCGCGCGTCGTGTCGTTGTTCAGGAACGTGACCGTCTCATGGGCAAAATGCAGGACGGCGATACGGATTGCAGCTTTGGTCACAGTGGCTTACCCCGATGGGAATATTGGTCCGGATAGTGGCACCGAAGCGGATTTTGCGCCAACGGCGCATTCGGATTTCGCCCGCCAGCCCTGCAATAAACCGGGATGAAACCGGCATCGCTTGCCTTGCGGCGCAGCGAGTTCTGCCGCTATCCTCCCCGCCAACGAAGGGCCCTGCCAGGGGCAATAACCGTCACAGTGGAGCAACGCCATGAATCCTCCCGTCAGTTCGCCCGCCATCAAGGTCGTAAAATCGGTCCGCGACCAGGTGAGCGCCGAGGAGTGGCAAGCGCGGGTCAACCTCGCGGCCGCCTATCGTCTCACGGCGCTGTACGGCTATACCGAGATGATTGCCAACCACATCTCCTGCCGTGTGCCCGGCTCGCACGACCAGTTCCTGATCAACCCCTACGGGATGCTCTACGAGGAGATCGACGCCTCGTGTCTGATCAAGGTCGATGTCGAGGGCAACACGCTGTTCAACGCCTCCGAGTACGGCGTCAACGCCGCGGGCTTCGTCATTCACAGCGCCATTCACATGGCCAAGCCTGAGATGGATTGCGTGGCGCACACCCACACGCCGGCCGGCATGGCGGTCTCCGCGATGGAATGCGGCCTGCTGCCGCTGGCGCAGACCTCGATGCGGTTTCTCCACATCGGCTACCACGATTTCGAAGGCATCGCCGACGATATCGGAGAGCGCGAGCGGCTGGTGCGGGACCTCGGCGATCACGAGGCCATGATCCTGCGCAACCACGGCCTGCTCGTTGTCGGCCGTACCGTCCCTGCCGCCTTCAATTTGCTGTATCGCATGGAACGTGCCTGCGAGGTGCAGGTGATGGCGTTGTCCTGCAACACCAAACTGATCTACCCGCCGCAAGACGTGCTGGAGGCAACCTTCGACAAGGTGAAACCGCGGCCCGGCAAAGCTAACCGAAATGGCGACCTCGCCTGGCCGGCGCTGCTGCGCAAGCTCGACCGTATCGATCCGTCCTACCGGAATTGAGGTTCCGACCGGCGTGATCGCGCCCGCACGAACTTTGGGCGGGCCTTGCCTGTAATTTGATCGCACACACCGTCGCTAAATCGCCGATGCTGATCGTCGATGAAGCGATGGGTGCGTTTCGATGAAGACGTTCATTCGAGTGGTTGAACTGTGGGTGCCGGACCGGACCCGCACGCGGCTGGAGTTCGGCGGCAGCCTCTGCAGCGCGGAATATTCCGAGTTCAAGGCGGTCAGCGAAAACGCCCTGTTTGCCTATGATGAGGGCTTGCCCGGCAAGGCATGGGCCTCCGGCCATCCCGTCATCCTCACGAAATTTGCCAACTCCTATTTCAAGCGCACCGACGAGGCGATCGAAGCTGGATTGACCTGCGGCGTGGCACTGCCGGTGTTTTCAGGCGAATTCCTGATGGCGGTGATGGTGCTGTTTTGCGGCGACGACGAAAAGCACGTCGGCGCCATCGAGCTCTGGCAAAACGATGCCGACGTCAGCCACGAAATGGGGCTGGTCGACGGCTATTACGGCACCGCCGACATGTTCGAGTTCAATTCACGGCACACCAAGTTTCCGCGCGGCTTTGGCCTGCCCGGCCGGACCTGGAAAGCCGGCATGCCGCTGATCATCAAGGATTTGCATAATTCAAAGCGCTTCCTGCGCTGGGAAGAGGCTTCCGAAATCGGCATCAATTGCGGCGTCGGCATTCCCTACACGACGTCGCCTGAAAAAACCTGGGTGATGACTTTCCTGTCGGCGCAGGCGACCCCGATCGCCAAGCGATTTGAAATCTGGGTGCCGAACGCATCGCGCACCGCACTGGTGTTTCAGTCCGGCGATTGCAGCAAGAACACCGAGCTTGAGCAGCTCTATGCGTCCAAGAGCATCGGCAAGGGCGAAGGCAGCATCGGTGGCGCCTGGGCGACCGGCATGCCTGCGATCAACGAACATCTGAAAGTCGACGAGTCCGTGGCGTCGCAGGCGGCACGCGCGGTCGGCATGAACCAGATCGTGGTGCTGCCGGTGATCGAGAACGCCCAGCTCAAGGCCGTTCTGGCCTGGTATCTCTAGCCCGCCTTGCGGCCGTGATGGCTGTGCAATTGCGACGACAACAGCCGTCGCCACTCGTTGAATTCCGGGCTTGCGATGTCGCGTGGCCGCGGCAGGTCGATGCTGTATTCATTGTCGATGCGGCCGGGCCCCGGTGACATCACGACGACCCGGTCGGCCAGAAAGATCGCTTCCTCGATCGAATGCGTGACGAACAGAACCGTAAGGCCGGTCCGCGACCAGATATCGACCAACTCGTCCTGCAGCCGCTCACGCGTCATCGCATCGAGCGCGCCGAACGGCTCATCCATCAGGACGATCTCGGCGTCATTGGCCAGCACGCGGGCGATCGCCACGCGCTGCTTCATGCCACCGGAAAGCTGGTGCGGAAAGACGTCGGAAAAATTCTGCAGGCCGACGAGTTCGATGAAGCGATCCGTCGTCTCGCGGATTTCGGCCTTGGTTCGCCCCCTCGATTTCGGGCCGAAGCCGATATTGTCGCGGACGTTGAGCCACGGAAACAGGCCGTAATCCTGAAACACCATCCCGCGGCTCGGACCCGGACCTGATATCGGCATTCCCCACATCAGGACATCGCCGTGCGTGGCGCCTTCGAAGCCGGCGGCCATGCGCAGCAAGGTGGATTTGCCGCAACCCGACGCACCGATCAGGCAGATGAACTCGCCTTTCTTCACCCGCAGATTGGCGCCGCGCAGCGCTTCGATCGGCCGACCGTTTTGCGAATAGGTCTTGCCGACGTTCCTCATTTCCAGGATTGGAGATTCAGCCATGTGACGGGCTCCAGGAAAGCAGCCGCCGGCCGATCAGCATCACCAATTGGTCGGACAGGAAACCGAAGGCGCCGATCACGATCATTCCGGAGATCACGATCTCGGTGCGCGACAATTGACGGGCTTCCATGATGATAGCGCCGAGGCCGGTCTGCACGCCGGTCATTTCACCGACCACGATCACGACCCAGGCAAATCCCAATCCGAGCCGCATGCCGGTGAAGATCGAGGGCAGTGCCGCGGGCAGCACCACGCGGAAAAACTGCGCCGATTCGCTGCAGCCCAGCATCGAGGCGGCCTCGAACAACCGCGGCTCGACCGAACGGACGCCAAAAATCGTGTTCACCAGGATCGGATAGAACGCACCCAGGAACACCAGAAAGAACGCGGAACGCGGCCCGAGCCCGAAGATGATCATCGCCAGCGGTAGCCACGCCGTGACCGGCACCGGGCGCAAAATCTGGATGGTCGGATCGAGCAGCTGCCGGACCAGCGGCACGCGCCCGATCAGCATGCCGAGCGGCAACGCAACGGCCAGCGCCAGCGCAAAGCCGCCATAGACGCGGCTGATCGACGCCAGCAAATGGATGTGCAGGGTCTTGCTGTAAGCGTCATCGTTGATGCCGCCAAAGGCGAGGTCCTGCAATTCCTGCCAGACCTCGTAGGGCGGCGGGATCAGGCTGCCCGGCCGCCCCACCGTGGCAAAGTGCCAGATCGCCAGCATCGCCGCCGGAAAGGCGATCGCCAGCAGCAGAGGCCGCAGGCGCGGCCACCACATCGTCGCCCATGACGTTTGGCGCGCAGCAGTTACGCCTTCTGCGGAACCTTCCCCGGAATGCGACGCGAGCGTGCTCACGGTCAGGACGGCTTCACCGCATCGACGAATTTGGTGTCGATGAAGGTCGAAAAGTCCGGCAACCGCTTGATCTGCTTGAGCGCCAGCATGTGGTCGGCGTAGATCTTGGATTGTTCGATCTGCTTGGCGTCGAGCCGCCACGTCAGCTCGACATTGGGCACGGAGGCTTCGATCGCTTCCTTCTTCTGTCCCAGCTTGCTCGACGCCATCGCGACCATGGCGTCCTTGTTGGTCGATGCGAAATCGGTCGCGCGCTGGTGGATACCCAGCATGACGCGGACCAGGTCCGGCTTCTCGGTGATTACATCGCGATGCGTGCCGAACACCATGTTGAGCGATCCCATCGCGGTCGAATACGGATATTCGACCAGCGAGCCGACGCCGCTGGACAGCGACACGCCGGGGCCGGGCTCGGCGCCGACATAGGCGTCGATGTCGCCGCGCGACAGCGCGATGTGCATTTCGCTGAAGGAGACCCGGACCGGCTCGACGTCCTTGATGGTCATACCTTCCATCCGCAGCCGCTCCAGGAAGAACACTTCCTGCGTGGTGCCGGGGAATACGGCGACGCGCTTGCCCTTGAGGTCCTTGATCGCGGCGATGCCGGCATCCTTCTTGGCAATGATCGCCATGCCGCGATTGCAGGTCGAGGCAATCACCACCACGGGTTCACCGGCCGCCGCCCCCAGCAACGCGGCCGCGATGCCGAAGGCACCGAAATCGACCGACTTGGTCACGACCGCGTTCTTGCATTCGGTCGGGGTTTCGAACGGCAGCACCTCGATCTTGTAACCGGCCGGCACGAACTGGTCGTAGAAATAGGGCGCGATGGAGTGGATCAGCTTCAGCGCCCCGGCGCGGATGACGACCGGTTGCCCCTGCGCCCGCACGATGGCCGGGCTGGCCAAAAGCCCGGCGCCAAGGCCGGCCATGAATTCACGTCGGCGGATCAAGAATGGCATCGATGCACTCCTCTGTTACCGCAGAGAAATGCAATAAACATGCCGCTTGGGGCCCTTTGGGGTACCAAATTAAGCGACCAAACCCGCCTTGCAAGCAGTACGCCGGCTATCGACCCGGCTAGCCGGTCTTTTGATGATGTCGGTAGAGGCTCACGGCAAGTACGGTGGCGGCAAGAACGTAGAAAACGATCACGTCGATATTCGGGTGCGCCTCGATCAAAGCAAGCATCGCTATCCACTCCCTGGAGCGTGCGGCTTCTTCTTCCCCTCGGGTGAGCCTTGATTGCCGGAATCTAGCTGCGAGCCCGATGCCGGGATAGCCGACTTTATGCGGAGGGCCGGCGCAGCGTCCTGAAGAAGTCTCGCACTTCCGGAACGAACAGCTCCGGCTGCTCGAAGGCTGCGAAATGGCCGCCCTTCGGCATTTCACGCCAGTGCCGGATATCGGTATAGCTGGCCTCCATCCACTTGCGCACCGGGGTGACAATTTCCTTGGGAAACACCGCGACGCCGCTCGGGATCGTCACCTTGTGCGGCGTCCGGCGCTTCGGACCAAAGCTCTCCCAATAGAGGCGCGCCGATGAGGCTGCGGTCGCGGTCACCCAATACAGCATGACGTTGTCGAGCAGTTCGTCGCGGCCGAGGATGTTTTCGGGATGGCCGTCGCAATCGGTCCAGGCCCAGAATTTTTCGAGGATCCACGCCGCCTGGCCGCTCGGCGAGTCCGTCAGCCCGTAACCGAGTGTTTGCGGCCGGGTCGCTTGCTGCTTGGAATAACCGGAGTCCCAGTCGGCATAGTATTTGATGCCCTGCAGCGCCCGCGCCTCCTCCGGCGTCGGCTGCCCCTCCACGTTGGGCCGCGTCGCCATCGCGAGCGTAATGTGAATGCCGGCGCAATGTTCGCCATCCTGCGCGCCGAGCGCAGTCGTCACCGCCGAGCCCCAATCGCCGCCTTGCGCGCCGTAACGCGCGTAGCCGAGACGATCCATCAGCACCGCCCAGGCGGAGGCAATGCGATCGACACCCCAGCCCGTGGTGGTTGGCTTGGCCGAAAAGCCGAAGCCGGGCAGCGACGGACAAACCACGTGAAACGCATCGGCGGCGTTGCCGCCAAAAGCGGTCGGGTTGGTCAGCGGCTCGATCACCTTGTGAAACTCGACCACCGATCCCGGCCAGCCATGGGTGATGATCAGCGGCATCGCGTCGGGATGCGGCGAACGCACGTGCAGGAAGTGAATATCGAGCCCGTCGATTTCGGTCGTGAACTGCGTGAAGCGATTGAGCCGCGCCTCGCGGGCGCGCCAGTCATACTCCTCGGCCCAGTACCGACAGACGTCCTTGATCCATTTCAGCGGCGCGCCCTGACTCCAATCGTCAACCAGTTCGGCTTCCGGCCAGCGCGTGTTCCGCAACCGTGACTTCAGATCATCGAGCACATCGTCGCCAACCGAGATGCGATAGGGCTTGATTTCAGCGCTCATGGGAAATTCTCTCGATGCACTCCGGCGTCACAGGCGTGAAATCGCTCCGGCGCATCAGCTTGAACCAAATCGACGATCGGGTCGAGCCATCCCGGATCAGTTTCGATTGATCCCATTGTCGGACGACTACCAGCCGTTAAACCGGTCCCATCGGCTGATCTGCCCAGAACCTTCGACCAGATGATAGCAACTGTGCTGGGCACCGGTCGCGCAGGCATGATTTGGCAGGATGCGGAGCAAGCTTCCGATTGGAAAGCGTTTGGCGATATCGTGATCGGGAGACCTGCTGTCGCGGCTGATGATGCCGTGCTCCTGATTGGCGGCAGCGACTGTGTATCCTTCGATGATATTGCCCTGCACGTCACACACCGCGCCGTAACCATAATCGTGGGCCTGCTTTGCGGTGCCACGGTCCCGGCTCATCGCCATCCATCCGGCGTCGACGATGACCCATCCCTTCTCCGGCTGGTGACCGATCACCGTAGTGAGCACCGACAACGCTATATTCTCAGGCGTGCACACGCCGACATTGGCCATGACCAGGTCGAAAAACACATACACGCCTGCCCGCACCTCGGTAATCCCCGGCAAGTGCGTGGCCGACAACGCCGTCGGCGTCGAACCGACGCTGACCTCCGGGCAGGAAAAACCAGCCGCACGGAGTTGCTCAGCAGCCGCGACGATTTCACGCCGCTCCTGTTCGGCCAATTGCTCCAGCGTTTCAGGCGCATTCAGATCATATGAACTTCCGGCGTGAGTCAGCACGCCCTTCAGATTGGCCCCGCCGCCGGTCAGTTCACGCGCGATGTCGATCAGCAACCGGTCGCCGGCGCGCACACCGGAGCGATGACCGTCGGAATCGATCTCGATCATGACGTCAAAGGCGTGATCCGATGCCACCAGCGCGCGGGCGGCTTCCACTGAATCCACGATAACCGTGAGGTTGCAGCCTTGCCGGCGCAGCGCTAGCGCGCGGTCGATCTTGTTGGGCGGAATGCAGGCGGCGTACAGGATGTCGTTGAAGCCGGCGGCGAAGAAACACTCGGCTTCCCTGAGCGTGGAGACCGTGATGCCCTGCGCGCCCTGCCCTGACTGGCGCCTTGCGACCTCGACGCATTTCGACGTCTTGACGTGCGGGCGCAGGCGCACGCCGAGCGCATTCATGCGGTCCTGCATGCGCGAAATGTTCCGCAGCATCCGCGCTTCATCGATCAGCGCGGCGGGGGTGATCAGATCTGACAGCGCGCTCAATCCAGCGACTCCCCGCGTGCCCGAAGTACCGGCACGTCATTCTTGATACCCTTCTCGATCAGGGCCGTGACTTCTGCGGAGCTGGCTTTATCGGGATCCGGCAGGTCGACCCCGACGGCCGTCATCTGCTCGCGCAAATTCCTGTCGGACAAGGCAAAGCGAAGCGCCCTGGCCAAACGCGTCCTTGCTTCCTCCGGCACTCCCTTTGGAAGAAACAGTGCATTCCACGATCTGATGTTGATGTCGCTGTAGCCGGCGCTAACCGCGGTGGCGACGTTGGGCAGCTGCGGCAGCTTCTGGTCGCTCAGGACGGCAATCGCCTTGATCGCGCCGCCCGCAATCTGCGGAAGCGAGGTCGTGCTCTGGTCGCACATGAAATCGGTATGACCACCGATCAGATCGTTCATCGCGGGCGCAACACCGCGGTACGGTACATGGGTCACGTTGAGCTTGAGCGAAGACAGCAGCGTAACGCAGGACAAGTGCGAGATCGAGCCGACGCCGGCGCTGCCGAAAGTCATCTTGGCGAGGTTTGCGCTGGCGTAGGTGACAAACGCCGCCAGATCGGCGACAGGCAAGGTCGATCTCGCCACCAGAATCACCGGCGCCGTACCTACCGGTCCGATCGGATCGAAATCGGAAAAGGGATCGTAGGGCAGCTTCTTGTAGAGCGCGACGTTGGCCACATGGGTGCCGACCGTGCCGTAGGCCATCGTGTAGCCGTCCGGCGGCGACTTGATGAACTTCGCAAGACCGATGGTCCCGCCGGCGCCACCGATGTTTTCGACGACGATGCTCTGGCCCAGATCCATCGCCATCGATTGGCTGATGGCCCGCGCCACCGCATCGCTGGGACCGCCCGCCGGAAATGGAACGATGAGCGTGATCGAGCGCACCGGGAATGCCTTTTCGTTCGACGCGCTTTGCGCGTAGGCTCCCTCGGCAACAACAAAACACATCGTCGCTGCAAGCGTGAACCGTCCAAGCCACACGCGCCACATTGCCATCATCGGCATTCCGCATCCTCCAGCCAGGGCACCAGTTGATCGAGATGTCGTGACTCGAACTCCGCGGGCGGCGCGGCATCGGGCCGCGCAAGACCGACGCGATTGTGCCAGTAGGTGCGCAACCCGACGGCATGGGTACCGATCAGATCGTAGCCGGATCCCGCGACAAAGGCCGCCTCCTCCGCCTTGACGCCGAGCGCTTCAAGGGCAAATCGATAGGGCCGCGGATCGGGCTTGTAGTATCCGGCTTCTTCCGCGGTGACGACGCAGTCCCAGCGGGTGCGCAACCTGGCAGCGGCTACTCCGCCCATCCGCTTCGAGCAATTCGTCACAATGCCTAGCCGCGCCCGCCCCTCGATCGCGCCGAGCGCTTCCTGCACGCCGCTCCAGACCGGCAGTTCCGGCCAGAGCTGTTCCAGCTTCTGGACCACTCCCGCTTCAAGGCCCACGTGCCGGGCAGCGGCCGCCACCAGTTCTTCATAGGGAACATAGGCCCCGCAGCCATAGGTCAGTCGCAGATATTCGGCGCGCCAGACCCGGCCCTGGGCCTCGGAGCCTGCGGCCGCGTTCCAGACGGTCCATGAATCCAGCAGCGCCGTCAGCAGGTCGAACAGCACCACTTTCGGGAAGGGTCGAACTTTTTCCATGCCGCACTATAGCGCGTTGCCATAAATCCGTGCTTCATGATTGTGGAAGATTTAGTTCAGGAAAACTGAATGATCAGCCTTGATGATTTGCGCTTCGTGGAAGCGCTGCACCGGACCGGGTCGATGAGTGCGGCCGCCCGCGCGCTCAATGTCACGCCGCCCGCGATCTCGATGCGGCTGAAGAAGCTGGAGGCCGAACTCGGCGTCATCATCGTCATTCGCAACTCCCGCCACGTCAGGTTTACCAGTGAAGGCGAGCGGCTGGTATCGGAAGCAGAGGCGCTCATCAACCGTGTCGATGCGTTGCCCGGGATCATGCGGGCCGACAGCGGCGCACTGACCGGAAGCTTGCGGATCGTCGCCCCCTTTGGTTTCGGCCGCGCCTTCATCGCCCCCATCATCGCGGGATTTTCGCAGACCCATCCCGCGCTGCATCTGGATTTGGCACTATCTGAAAATCCATGGCGCGCGAACAGGGATGCCGACGTCGTCATCCACATTGGCGAATTGCGGGATTCATCGTGGGTCGCGCATCTGATTGCCCGCAACGAACGCTGGGTTTGCGCCAGTCCGAAATATCTGGCCGCCAACGGCGTACCGTCCGATCCGAGAGAGCTGCTGCAACATGCCTGTCTCAGCATTCAGGAGAATGAAGAAGACGTCTCATTGTGGCGCTATCGAAAGAAATCCCGCGGGCGCGGCAAAGCCGGAAAGCTGCAGTCGATCAGGATTGCGCCTGATCTCAAAAGCAATGATGGCGAAGTCGTCCGCAACTGGGCGGCGATGGGTCTGGGCTGCGTTCTGCGCTCGGAATGGGACGCCGCGCCGTCGATCGACCGCGGCGAGTTGAAGCGGATATTGGCAGGATGGGAGTTTGAGCCGGCTAATGTGATGGCGCTGGTTTCGGCGCGGCGCGGCATCTCCACCCGCGTCAATTCCTTCATCAGCTACCTGAAAGCACAATTTTCGCCGAAGCCGCCGTGGCGATGAAACGCGGCCTCTTTATGGCTGGTTCCCTCAAGGATGCTTGGAAGCCAGCCGCTGCTTGAAGAACTCCAAAATCTCGTCGCGGGCCGCGATAGTCGGCTGGCCAGCTTCATCGATCAGGTGCGCGGTCACCACGCTATGGGGTGTCGTGACGAATTGCTCGAAGAACGGCGGTACGTCCTTGTTCGCCGCAGCATCGGGGAGTACCCGGCCGATAAAGCGGTCGCCCAGCGCCGCCTGATAGGCTGCAAAGCGCTGCGCCATACAGAACTTGTCGCCCTCGAAACGATAGGCCAGCACGGTCAGATCGTCCCGGTCGAGCCGTTCGCGCACAGCTTTGACTTCTTCCGGCGCGATTTCGATGCCTGCCGGATCGTTCAGCGGCAGTGACGGCTGGGAGAGCACGGGCGCCAGCATCGACGCCTCCAGCATCATCGTCAGCGCGAAATTTCCTGTAAAGCACATCCCGATGGCGCCGACGCCGGGACCGCCGCATTCTTCATGCGCAAATCTCGCCAGCGACCGCAGCCACTTCGTCACCGGACTTGATTCATTGGCGGCCATGGCCCGGAACTCGGCGCTCACGCAGGCACGCTGAAACACCGCGGGGCCCTCCTCGGCATTCGGAACGGCGCCGTCGCGGCCGAACAGCGACGGCATGTAGACGGTGAATCCGGCGTCACGCACCCAGCGCGCGAACCGCGCGACGTATGGGCTGATGCCCGGCATCTCCGTCATCACGATGACCGCCGGTCCACTGCCTGCGACGTGCACCGCCTTGTTGATGCCGTCGAGCGCAATCTCGCGGCGCTTGAAATCCTCGAGCGGGTCGTCCTGCTTCATGGATCGATTTGGCATCTGCCTAGCTCCCTGTACGCCTGGAGATCGGCGCCTTCCGACTGGACGACGCCGCTTCAACATATGAGCCGATCATTGCGATTCTACGTCGGATCGCCTAGTGTCAAAAACGACATTAATCAGGGATTTTTTGACATGACCAGGGTTACGGTCGTTGAAATCCAGGGCTGCCTCGCTTCGAGCGCGGCGATCACCCATGACGTGATGGCAACTGCCAACCAGATCAGCAAGACGGCCGGACGCGCGCTGCCGTTCAACGTCACGACGGTGCGCTACGGCGCGCGCCCAAACCGGGACAGGCTGCGCGGCGCCGACCTCGTCATCGTCCCCGGCCTTGGCCTCGGAGTTGCGTCAGCGGACCAACTCGACGCGAAACTGAAGAGCCCGGCATGCCGGCGTGCGTGCGAAATGCTCGCCAAATCGTTCGAAGCGGGCGCCGCACTTGCTGCGGGGTGCGCGAGCACTTTCCTGATCGCCGAAACAGGGCTGCTGAACAACCGGCGGGCGACCACGACATGGTGGCTCGGCCCGCTGTTCCGCGAGCGCTATCCCATGGTCGAACTCTTGACCGACCAGATCGTCGTCGCCGACTGGCCAATCGCAACCGGCGGCGCGGCGATGGCGCAGATGGATCTGATGCTTGCCATCGTTGGCAAGTTCGCCGGGCCGAAGCTTGCGAGCGCCTGCGCCAATTATCTGCTTCTGGATCAACGGCGCTCCCAGGTGCCGTTCATGGCGATCAATTACCTGGCGAGCCAGGACCCGAAGATCGCGAGAGCGGAAAAATGGGTACGGGAAAACATTGCGCGCGATTTTGCGATGGAAGAACTCGCCAGGGCCGTCACGCTCGCGCCCCGCACGTTTGCGCGGCGCATCGCGGCAACCTGCGGCGTGTCGCCCATCCAGTTCGTTCAACGCATCCGACTCGAGACTGCAAGATACCTGCTTGAAACCACCCGCCTGCCGGTTGACGAAATCGCCCGGCAGGTGGGGTATGCGGAACCCTCCACCCTTCGCCGCCTGATCCGGCGCGACACCAGGCATTCGCCCGGACATTTCCGCCCTGCCGCCTGATGTTCCTCATGGTGAGGAGGCGCCCTTGCGCCGTCTCCGGACGATGCTTCGCATCGCCGGGCGAACCATGAGAGCCCGTGGCCCATCCTTCGAGACGCCGCTTCGCGGCTCCTAAGGATGAAGTGTGCCTACCCGTTCATTTCACCGCCCACGAGAATTCCTTGCCAGCGCCGCACCGATCAGTTCGGCGCCGGCGTCGATTTCGGTTTCATTCCAGGCGGCGAAGCCAAGAAACAGCCCGTGCTCGGTGACCTTCCCGGTAAAATGGCGGGAGAGCGGCCGCGCCGTGATTCCGATTCCGGCCAGATCGGCCACCAGACGGCAATCATCCGATCCGCTCTCAAGCCGGGCGAGAAGCTGCATGCCGCCGGCCGGCGGCGTGATGGCGAGCCGGTCGCCGGCCACCGAAGCCAGCGCCCGCGCAAGCCGGTCGCGGCGGCCACGATAGATGCGGGTCATCCGGCGAATATGGGTTGCAAAGTCGCCGTCGCCGATGAATTCCGCTAGCGCTGCCTGCGTCGCGCCCGTCACGGTTTGGCTGGTATGGCGCTGCACCCTCTCGAATGTCTCGACAAGCGCATCGGGCACGATGGCGTAACCGACGCGGATGTCCGGAATCGTCGATTTCGAGAACGTGCCGACATAGAAGACGTTGCCGGACGTATCGAGCCCCTGCAAAGCGACCACCGGCCTGCCGTCAAAGTGAAACTCGCTGTCGTAATCGTCCTCGATGATGGCAGCGCCCGCCTCCGTGGCGAATGCCAGCAGTTCCTGCCGCCGCTTGATCGGCATCAGCCTTCCCGTCGGATATTGATGCGAGGGCGTGCAGAAAATCAGCCGCGGCCGGTCGGTCCGCCCCGCAAGTCGCAGTCCGCTGCGGTCGAGCGTGATGCCTCGGACGCGCGCCCCCGTCGCTTCAAGCGCGATGCGCGCGCCGCCATAGCCGGGGCTCTCGATCCAGGCCAGATCGCCCGCGTTGAGGATGACCCGGGAGATCAATTCGATGGCGGCCTGAGCCGACGATGTAATGAACAGCTGTCGCGCGTCGGCCTTGACGCCACGGTGCTCCCTGAGATGGCTGAGCAGGGCTGTGCGGAGCGCCGGATGATTGGCGCCGATCACACCCGATCCATGCCGGCCGCGCGCGGCGCGACGCAGGCAGCGTGACCACACCTCGTGCGGAAATTCACGCGCATCGGCCAACCCGGGCGCAAATGGGCGCGGACGTCCCTCGTTGGTGAAGTGCCGGTCCGACCGGCTGATCTGCCTGGCCCAGCGCGAGATCCGCATCAGGCCCGAACGCGGATGATCCGGAGATCTGTCGCTCGAGATCAACTGCATTTTCTCGACCGCCGCGACCACCGGGCGGCGTCCGCGCGCGACAACAACGTAGCCTTCCGCCGCGAGCTGATCGACCACGGACGAAACGGTGTTGCGCGAGACCTCGAAGTCTTGCGCGAGCGCGCGGCTGGATGGCAGCCGGTATCCCTGCGGCAAGGCCCCCGACAGGATGGCCGTGCGCAGGCGGTCGTAAATCTGGCGCGTCAGGCGTCCGCTGTCCTGCGGCACGAACTTCAGATCGATCGTTCCGGAAAGCAGGCTCGACATAACTGGCCCTATGATTTTCCTAGAAATGGACCTGTTGTTTGGGCCAGTCAAGGCTATGGTCGGTACTTGCAACAGCTAGAGCCGTTTCCGTTTTGATTGAATCGAAGCGGGCTCTAGATTCCTTATTTTGACGCGTTTTCTTGACGCGAACCGGGTCCACTTCGCTGGAAAACGCTCTAACCAACGGAATCAGCATGCAGCCCCAACTATCGCGTCGCAGCGCGCTCCTGCTGTTCGCGGTGATCGTCATCGCCTGGGGCCTGAACTGGACGATTACCAAGACCCTCGTACAAAGCGTGTCGCCGCTGTGGATCACGGCGATCCGGTCCGGCATCGCGACGGTGGCGCTCGGCATCCTGCTGTTCGCCCGGGGCGAGATGATCGTGCCGCGCCGCGGCGATCTGCCCGTGATCTTCATCAATTCGATATTTCACATGGTGGCGTTTTCGGCGCTGGTCGCATTCGGGCTGCAATTCGCCGCCGTCGGCCGTTCGATCGTCCTCGGCTACACCACACCGCTCTGGGTGATGCCGGCCGCCTGGCTGTTCCTGGGCGAGAGGATGACACCATCGCGCTCACTCGGAATGGCGCTTGGCCTCGCTGGCCTCGCCGTGATGTTCAATCCGCTGGCGTTCAACTGGGCCGACGCCAATACGCTGGCCGGAAGCGGCTGCATCCTGCTGGCCGCCCTGTGCTGGGCCGTCGCCATCGTCTATGTGCGCGCGCACCGCTGGATTTCCTCGCCGTTTCAGCTGGTGTTCTGGCAGACGCTGTTCGCTACACTGCTGGTCTCCGTGCTGGCGTTGCTCAGGGATGGCGTCCCGCATCTGACCTGGAACGCGCAACTGGTTGGACTGTTTCTGTTCAGCGGGCTCGTGGGAACGGCGCTGGCCTATTGGGCGATGGCAACCGTCAATCGCAGCCTGCCCGCCGTCGTCACTTCGCTCGGGCTGCTGGCGACCCCCGTCGTCGGGGTCGCAAGCTCGGCGATCCTTCTGGGCGAGACGATCACCCCTGATTTGATCGTCGCGATGCTGTTGATCCTGGGCGGCATCGCGATCGGAACGATTCCGCGCAGGGACGCGGTTGCTGCCTGAGCGCGATCCACCAAGACCATCAATCGTACAATCGCAAATCCCGCAGTTCGGGCGGCAAGACCGGACGTGCGCACTCGGCCGACGCGAGGACACTGGCAGGCCGCGCATGGTACGCGGCCGGGCTGACCGCAGCCCGGGGAAAACGCTCGGCGGCAGCCGCGATGGTCAGCAACGCCAGGACCGCGGCGACAAGGCCCAGGGCCGGATTGAACCACGTCAAACAATCATTGAGCCGAACGAGCCAATACGGAGTCATGTTCATCAACCAATCGCATTGTGGATCAACGATGGCATCGTCGTCCCGCACCTGCGCGAACGCAATCTGGAATGCCCGAACCCTGCCTTCGCCGAGCTCGAAGGCTGCCGCCAATTTGATGCGGAACGCGTCTTGTTGACATTCACGCCGATCCTGCAATTCTTCAGCGATCAACAAGATCTTGCGCAAGCAGGACTCGCGGCATGAGGAAACGCAGCATGGGGCTCAATCGTCGCGCTATTCTCGTCGCCCTCAGCGTGCTCCTGATTGGCGGCACCGCCACCGCGCAGGATTATCCATCGCGCCCGGTCAAGATCGTGGTGCCGTTTCCAGCCGGCGGCTCCAACGACATTATCGCGCGCATCCTGGCGCAAAAACTCGGCGAGCGGACCGGGCAGACCTTCCTGATCGAGAACCGTGGCGGCGCCGGCGGCAATATCGGTGCAGACGCGGTCGCAACCTCCGAACCCGACGGTTACACGCTGCTGCTGACCGCGCCGCCTCCGCTCACCATTAACGCGGCGCTGTACAAGAACCTGCCTTATGATCCGGCCAGGGCATTCGCGCCGGTTTCGCTGCTCGCCTCGGTACCGATCGTGCTCGCCGTACATCCGTCGGTCGAAGCCAACAACGTCATGGAGCTGATCGCGCTCGCCAAGGCAAAGCCGGGCACCCTCAATTTCGGATCGTCGGGCAATGGCGCCACCAACCATCTCGCGGGCGAGCTGCTGAAGAGCATGACCGGCATCAATATCGTTCACCTGCCCTACCGGGGTGCTGCACCCGCCATGAACGATCTCATTGCAGGCCATATCCCCATGATGTTCGACAACATCCCGGCGGTGCTCCCGCAGGTTCAGGGCAAGGCCATCAAGGCGATCGCAGTGGCCGGCGCCAAACGCGCGGCCGCTCTCCCCGACGTCCCCACGGTCGCGGAGTCAGGCGTACCCGGCTTCGAAGCCTCCGCCTGGTTCGGCCTGGTAGCGCCTGCGAAGACGCCGGCAGCGGTGCTCGCGAAACTGGAAAGCGAAGTCGACGCGATCCTGAAAATGCCGGACGTTCAAAAGCGCTTCACTGAGATCGGCGCCGAGCCGGCCAATATTTCCGGTGCGGCCTTCGGGCAATTTCTCGCCGACGAGACGGCGAAGTGGACGAAGATCATCCAGTCATCGGGCGCGACGATCAATTGAAGCCTGCCGATGGCCTTCTAAGCCTCAGAGCACTCCACCTCCGTCAGAGCTTTCACCATGCACCAATGGCGCACGCCCTTGCGTCGTGGGCGGGGCTGAAGCGTCGCTTTGACGCCAACGCGTCTGTATAGGATGGATCGATCAGTGTGCTGCGGTCGTGCAACGACACGAACCTCGCAACAACGAATCGGGAGAAAATGCATGTCTGAGAAGGTCGCGGTCATCGGAATGGGGCAGATGGGATCGGGGATGGCGGGACGGCTCAGGGAGTCCAACCTCGACGTCGTCGGTTATGACGTCAACGCCGAGCAGCGCGCGCGCCTCACCCAGGACGGCTTTCGGATGGCATCGAGCATCGCCGAAGCGCTCGCAGGCCGTTCGATCGTGCTGACCAGCCTGCCTGATCCGAAGGCGGTGACCGAAGCCTGGCTCGGCGCCAACGGCATCGTCGCCCATGCGGCCAAGGGCACGCTTTGCATTGAACTGAGCACCATCGACCCGCAGACGATGCGGCAGGCCGCCGAGGCCGCCGCGGCACGCGGGATCGCGGTGGTCGATTGTCCGGTCAGCGGCAGCCCGAACGAGGCGCGCGCCGGCAAGCTCATTTTGATCGCCGGCGGCGACAGAGCGGACGTCACCCGGGCCGAGCCGATCCTGAAACTGCTCGGCAGCGACTGGAAATACACCGGCCCGGTCGGTACCGCCAAGGTCGTCAAGATCGTCAACAACATGATGTCGATGGGCAACGTCCTGGTCGCCGCCGAGGCGTTCGCGCTCGGCGTCGCCGCCGGCGTCGAGCCGGACAAGCTCTATGACGTGCTGTCGGTCAGCGGCGGGCGCTCGCATCACTTCACAAAACGCTTTCCGAACGCGATCAAGGGCGACTTCGCGCCAGGGTTCAAGATGGAGCTGGGCGAGAAGGATCTCGCGCTCGCCGTCGAACTCGGCCGCATGACGAAAATGCCGACGCCGTCAGCTTCCGCCACGCGTGAAATGTATGCCCTCGCGCTGGCCGAAGGCTTTCGCGGCCAGGACATCGTTGCGCTGCTGGCGATGTATCAGAACTGGGCGAAGCCGGCCATTTAGACGCGGCACCTCGCGCACCGAGACCAACCCAACAGGCCGAGACGCATCTGCGGCCTGACGTTTGTGACGTCAATCACAGTGACGCCGGTGTGAGGTTGTATTCTGGCGTTAGTGGACTAGTTCACAGACGAACTTGAATGGAATTGAGAAGGTTGGTGGTCGTGTCAATAAATTGCAGCGCCTGCTGGGTCTTGCCGAAGGCCAGCGGAAAGCGCGAACATCGGTCCGATAGTTGAACCAATCGTTTCCGCTCCTCAGCGAGAATCGTATTGGACTTTTCTATCGCGAATTTCACGACCCCCTTCACCGGACTGTTATCCCCGAAATCAGTCATCTCTTTTTCGATCGTGATCAGATATTCGTAGCTCGAAAGCTCCTCGGATATTTGAAGGAGCTCCCGGATGGTAGACATGACACAATCGACGTCACCGCTGGAAATGTCCGAACGCTTGGACGTCTGGACGAGATCGCCCATCAAGTTCTGGAATAGCGGCTTTATGGCTTCGACTTTCTTGAAGTCGCTTTCGCTTAGGACACCGCTGCGCGAGGCATCGGGTGCCAGCACGAGCAGCGCAACGCCGAGGACAAACGATCCGATCCAGCCGCGACGCGAACTGGCGATAGACCGCCCGTCCATCACGCCAGCGGGATTCGACTCCCTCCCCGCAAACCCGGTCAACAACTTCTCGATGGCGGTTACGCCCATTGGATCAACCTCGATCATAGCGCGCAAGCATAGTTCGCCATTGCGCGCGCTGCTAGGGTGGTCCGAACCCGGCCTGCGTCATTTTTGCACGGCGAAGACGCCTTTCCGCGCGGGCCTTCCGGCCCGTTTGGTTGTTCCGGGGTGGCTTTTGTGTATTATCCGCCCACAAGAGGAACAGAGCTGTGCGTGATCGACAAAATCATCGACTGCTCGCGGCCGGGGAAACATTCCCCGGTACGACTACGGACCCAGGAAAATGAGCGATCTTTCGCAGCGGACATTTCGCGCCGTAGCGCTGCAGCGAGCCGCGTCGCCCGAACAGCTCGACCATCTCGTGCGCATCACCAGGCCGTTCGACTGGATGCTGGTGTTCGCCATCTGCATCGCCCTTGTCGCCGCGGTCACGTGGGGCATCGTCGGTCGCGTTCCTACCCGCGCCGAAGGCCAGGGCATTCTGATCAGCGGGGGTGGCCGCGTCGTCGAGGCGTCGTCTTCCGCCGCCGGCAGGTTGGCCACGATCAGCGTCATCGTGGGTGATCGCGTCACACAGGGACAACCGATCGCGGAGATCGTTCAAACCGACATCCAGCAACGCCACGCCGCTGCCGTCGAAATCTTTCGCGAGAAGGAACGCCAGCACGCCGACCTGATCGACAAGACCAAACGCGAGCTGGCGTCAAAGGCCCAGAATTTTGCCAAGCTCGAGGCCGCTTTCAACCAGGTCATCAAGGCGACTTCGCAGCGCATCGATTATCTGACGAATGACGTCAAGACCCTCGAAGATCTGATGGCGAAGGGATTGACGACGCGACGCACGCTGGAAGAGCGGCGGCGTGACCTCACCGAGGCCCAGCAGCGCAAGGAAGATACGTTCAACGAAATCCTCAAGCTCCGGACGACACAGTCCGATCTGGAAACCCAGCGCGAACGCGAGAACCAGACATCGGAGTTTGCCCTCAATGACGCCCGCCGCCAGATGGAATCCGCGGCAAGCTTGTTGACCCTGAATACCCAAATCATCAGCCCGGTCGATGGTCGCGTGCTCGAAGTCAAGGTCTCCGCGGGCGCGGTGCTCGCGGTCGGTGCACCCGTCATTTCGATCGAAAGCGAAGGCCAGAAGCTGGAAGCGCTGATCTATATTCCGGCCGAGCGCGGCAAGAACGTGAAGCTCGGAATGCCGGTTCGTATCGAGCCCTCTACGGTGAAGCGCGAGGAGTTCGGAACCATGGTCGGCACCGTCGTGACGATCTCGGACTTCCCGATGACGCCGCAAGGCATGGCCGCCGTGCTCCACAACGACAATCTGGTCACGCGCTTCGCGAAAGATGGCGCCGCCTACGCCGCAACGGTCAGCCTGGAGCCAGACCCCGAAACCGTCAGCGGCTATCGCTGGGCGGTCGGGCAAGGACCGCCGGTCCGCCTCACCAGCGGAACGCTGACGCGCGCGGAAATCACCACGCGGCGGCAACGTCCGCTCGATCTGGTGGTGCCGCTGTTGAAGAAGTACACCGGCATTGACGGATAGCTCCCCATCGCAGCAACCGGCTCCGCCCCAGCACCGGCCGCCATCGCTATGGCACCGGTTCCGGCGGATGTTCTGGCGCCGGAACGTCAGGAAGACGCCGACCATCCTGCAGATGGAAGCCGTCGAATGCGGCGCGGCCGCGCTGGCGATGGTGCTCGCGCATCACGGCGCGTGGATTCCGCTGGAGCAGCTTCGCGTTTCGTGCGGCGTCTCGCGCGACGGCAGCAAGGCAAGCAACATCGTCCGGGCAGCGCGCACCTTCGGCTTCGATGCCAAGGGTTTCCGCAAGGAGCCGACGACGCTGCGCGATTTGCCGATGCCTTGCATCATCCACTGGAATTTCAATCATTTCGTGGTGCTGGAAGGGATCGACGGCGGCGACGTCTACATCAATGACCCCGCGGTGGGACGCCGGCGCACCGACATGGTCGAGCTCGATCTCGCCTTCACCGGCGTTGCGCTCACCATGGAGCCGACCGCCGACTTTCAGCGCTCGGGCAGCAGGCCGCATGGGTTGCGACTGCTGCTGCGCGAATTGCGCTCCTCGAAGGCCGCCGTCGGCCTGCTGGTGCTCGTAAGCCTGGCGCTGGTGGTGCCTGCGATCGTCGCCGCGGGCTTTTCAAAGATCTTCATCGACCACATCCTGATCCAGCAAACCGGCAGCTGGTTCATTCCGCTGTTGATCGGCATGGGCCTGACCGCGCTGGTCCGCGCGTTGCTGACACTGCTGCGCCAGTCGCTGTTGCTGCGGCTGCAGACCAAGCTTTCGGTCGTGATGGTCAGCCGCTTTCTCTGGCACGTCATGTCACTGCCGGTCGAATTCTTCACCCAGCGTCACGCCGGCGACATTTCCAATCGCGTCGGCGCCAACGAACAGATCGGACGGCTGCTCTCGAGCGGCGTCGCATCCAATGCGCTCAATCTGACGTCGATCGTGTTCTTCGCCGCCGCCATGGCGATCTACGATCTACCGCTGACCATCATTGGCGTCAGCATGACGCTTTTGAACGTGCTGGCGTTGAGATTCATCAGCGAGCGTCGGCAGGATCTGAGCCGCAGTCTTGCGCTGGAGCAAGGCAAGCTCGTCGGCTCCACGGTCAGCGCCGTGCGCAGCATCGAAACCCTCAAGGCGAGCGGCCTGGAAGACGAAGCGTTCGGACAATGGGCGGGCATCCAGGCCAAGGCATTGAACGCCGAGCAGGAGCTGGGCTCGTCCTCGATCTATCTCGATATGCTGCCGACGCTGTTTACGGGACTGACCGTTGCCGCCATCCTTGGCGTCGGCGGTTTGCGCGTGATCGAGGGATCGCTGACGCTCGGCGGCCTGGTGGCTTTCCAGTCGCTGATGGCGAGCTTCTCCGAACCCGTCAACGAGATGGTCAATTATGTCGGCAGCCTGCAGACCATCAAGGGCGGGCTCGAGCGTCTGGAAGACGTCTACAATTACCCGCTCGGAAAGGCGGAAAAATCTCCGGCCGCACCGGAACGCTTCCCGCCGAAACTGACTGGCAAGGTCGAACTGAACAACATCAAGTTCGGCTACTCCATCCTGGAGCCGCCGCTGCTGGACGACATCACGATCAACATCCATCCGGGTTCGCGGGTGGCCCTTGTCGGCGCTTCCGGCAGCGGAAAATCGACCCTCGGAAAGCTGATTTGCGGGCTCTACAGGCCGTGGGCCGGCGACGTTCGCGTCGACGGCTGGAGTTTGCCGGAAATCCCGCCGCAGGTGTTTGCGAATTCGATCACCTATGTCGACCAGGACATCTTCCTGTTTGAAGGAACCGCGCGCGAAAACCTGACCCTTTGGGATTCGACCGTCTCCGAGGCCGACCTCTCGCAGGCGCTGAAAGATGCCGTGATCCACGAGGACATCGCAACGCGCACGGGAAACTACGATTGCTACATCAACGAAGGCGGCACCAATTTCAGCGGCGGCCAGCGCCAGCGGATCGAAATCGCCCGGGCGCTGGTTTCCAATCCCTCCGTCCTGGTGCTCGACGAGGCGACCGGCGCGCTCGACCCGATCACCGAGAAAATCATCGATGACAATCTGCGGCGCCGCGGCTGCACCTGCATCATCATCGCGCATCGCCTCAGCACCATCCGCGACTGCGATGAGATCATCGTGCTGCAGCTCGGCAAGATCGTCGAACGCGGGACCCATGAACAGCTGATGGCGCTTCAGGGCGCCTACGCCAGACTCGTGGCCCAGGAATGAGTGAATCTCTGCTCCAGCAGGCCGGGGCAACGGCCAATCAGGAAGCGAGCACCCGCCCGGCGGGTCACATCGCGTTCGACGGCCGTCACCCAAAGCTTCTCGACCATCGCGGCTACGCGCTTCAGATCACGGCGGGGCATGTCGACGTCTTCGCAGTCAGGCTGGTCAAAGGCAGCACCGAAGGCGCCCGCCATCATCTGTTCCGGGTCGAGAGCGGAGAGATCGTTCTCGACCTGCAATCGGGTTTCGCCAGCTCGGACGCGCAGGTCCAGGTGCTTGCGGTCGGAAGCCTCGGCGCCGAAGCGCTGCTCGTGCCGCGCATCGACGTTCCAACGGATCCCGTCATCACGTGGATCAGGCGGCTGGCGCGACTGATCGCCGGACCCAACCCGAGTTGGGAGATGCTCGAAGTACCGACCGAGGGCGCGGCCGCGATCCCGCCGGGCGAGCGGCGCCGCGGTCCAGGCCGCAACATTGTCTGGGTCACGCTTGAAGACGGCACGGCAAAGCCAATGGGGCTCGATCCCGTGATTGCCGCGGGCGGCCCGCCACTGCCGCTTACATCAGGCATGTGGATCCATGCCGGTCCGTCAGGTTGCAGCGTGCTCGGCACCGAGCAGATGCCGGATACGGATCAACTGTGGCGCGCCGTCGATCAATTCCATCTCGGTGTTGCCGGTTGCGTGCGGGAATATCTGGCCTACGACGCCGAGCGGGAGGCGCGGCGTCTCGTGCTGCGCCGCGAGTTGATTGCGACGCAAACGACTGAATCCTTTGAGCGCCTTTCCGACGTGGTCGTACAGCGCTCGACCCGCAACGCGATCGCCACCGATTCAACCGATCCACTGTTCAACGCCTGCCGGGTCGTCGTGGAAGCGATCAAGATGCCATTCACGATCCCGCCCCGGCCGCCACAGGCCGAGGGCGGATTCAATGGCGCCATCGAGATCGCGCGGGCGGCGCGCTTGCGTGTTCGCCGGACGCTGTTGCGGGGCGAATGGTGGCAACAGGATGGCGGTCCGCTGGTTGCCTGGCATGGCGAGGCGCGAAATCCGGTCGCACTCATTCGTCGCGGTGCCCGCCGCTACGTGATGCTGGACACCAAGACGGGCGTCCAGCGCACCGTCGATCGGGCGCTCGCGATGGAGCTGTCCCCGGAAGCCGTATCGTTCTATCCGGCCCTTCCGGCGCGCCCGCTGCGATTCCGCGATCTGCTGACTTTTTCGTTCAAGCATTCCACCGGAAGCTTCCTGCGGATTGTGATTTCGATCATTGGGATCGGGTTGTTGTCACTAGTGACGCCGCAGATCACCAGCCTCCTTGTCAATTCCGTGATCCCGCGCAGCGAAATCGATCAGCTGGTATTTTGCGCGCTCGCCCTTGCCGTCACCGCGATCGCCATCGCCAGTATCCAGACCATGGAAGGGCTGGCGATGCTGAAGGTCGAAGGCCTGATGGATTGGCGGCTGCAGGCGGCGGTGATCGACCGGATGCTCAGGCTGCCGACGTCGCTGTTTCGAGAATACACCGTCGGCGATTTTGTCGACCGCTCGATGGGCATCGACGCGGCGCGCCGGGTCTTCACCGGACGTGCGCTGCGCAGCATGCTGATGGGCGTATTCGCCTGGTTCAGTATCGCCTTGATGCTCTATTATGACGTGAAGCTCGGATTGATCGCGCTGCTGCTAACGTTGATCCGGGCGTTGCTGATCGTCGCCACCAGCGGGCTGCGCCTCTACTACGAGAACAAGTATTTTACCGAGCAAGGCAAGATCGGCGGCTTCGTGCTGCAACTGATCGCCGGCATCGGAAAACTGCGCGTTGCCGATGCGACCGCGCGGGCGCTTGCCGTTTGGTCAAAGCAGTTCGCCGCGCAGAAGCGCAATTTCATCTCCTCGCAGAAGGCCTCGAACGCGCTCGGCGTCTTTGAAGCCGCGTTTCCGCTGATCGCCACCCTGATTATTTTCGCGTCGGCGTATTTCCTGAAGAGCAAGCTGCTGGTGGATGTCGGCGGCTTTCTCGCGTTCTTTTCCGCCTTCGGACAATCGATGGCCTCCATTGGCTCCTGGGCTTCAGGCATCAGCGAATCCTTGATCGCAATCCCGCACATCACCCGCCTGCGGCCGCTGATTTCGGGCGAGGCCGAATTGTCGGATGAACGAAAATCTCCGGGCGAACTGTCCGGAGCGATCGAACTGTCCCGTGTCACGTTTCGGTATACCCAGGGCGGTCCGCCCGTACTCGATAACGTCTCCCTGAGAATAGCCCAGGGCGAATACGTCGCCATTGTCGGCCCGTCGGGCAGCGGCAAGTCCTCGTTGTTCCGGCTACTGCTGGGATTCGAGAAGCCGGAATCCGGCACCGTGTTCCTCGACGGCAAGGCTATCGATACGCTCGATATCAGCGCGGTGCGCCGCCAGCTCGGCGTCGTCCTGCAAAACGGCAAGCTTGCGACCGGCAGCCTCTACGACAATATCTGCGGCGGCGTTCAGCTGCCGCCCGAACTGGCCTGGGAGGCGGCACGGCTCGCCGGCCTCGAGGACGACATCAAGGCGATGCCGATGGGCATGAACACCGTGGTCTCGGAAGGCGTCAATACGCTGTCCGGCGGCCAGCGGCAGCGCATCATGATCGCCCGCGCCGTCGCGCGCCGCCCGCGCATCCTGCTGTTCGACGAGGCGACGAGTGCGCTCGACAACCAGTCGCAGTCGATCGTGAGCAACTCGCTCGGCAACCTCAATGTGACGCGGATCATCATTGCGCATCGGCTCTCCACCGTGCGTCAGGCGGATCGCATCATCGTGCTGGTCGACGGCAAGGTGGTGCAGACCGGCAGCTACGATGAGCTCAGCAACACGCCGGGCATGTTCGCTTCATTCGCCAAACGCCAGCTGCTTTAGTGATTTTGATCACCCGCTGGGACAACCTCGGTGACGCCGATCACTGCGCCGACCCGATGCGCCCGTAGCCTCCTGACTTTGGACGAAGCGGATCCTCCCCTTCGCCGAACAACAGGAGACGACCCATGAACCACGACCTTCTCAATGACGAAGAGCTTTCCATCGTTGCCGGCGGCAAACCTGCCGGCGGGCACGGCAGCGGCACTGGTGGCGGCACCGGCGGCGGCGGCGGCAATGGCACCGGCGGCGGCGACGGCCTCGGCTGGCTCCGCAACCTCATCCGCAGCATCTTCGCCTGAACGCTGAAGGCGCTACGCACGGAAGAGACCGCCCCAACGGGCGGTCTCTTTTGTCTCTGGCTGACCGAAGCTCGACTGACCTGCCCGGCACAGGATGGGGCATTGCGGTGCACATCCCGTTTTGCTTTGCAGCAATGAACCGCCTTTACCGGCCCCAACCACCCGGTCACCGCCGCGAAGTAGCGCAGTTGACCCCAGCGGAGCCTGATATCGCTCGCCGACGAGCCCCGCTGGCGATAGCATCGCCTTCTCGCAGTGGAAATCGCCGATGAGTAAGCCAGGTCCGGTATTTGCGTGGGGGAGCGTGTCGGAGGACCTCGCGCTGTTCAAGGCGCTGACGCCGGAGCAGCGCTTCAAGACCTTTGACGCCATGGTTCGCCAAGACCTGGTCCGCGGCGAAACGCTGGTAGCGCAAGGCGATCCTGCCGACTCCCTCTATATCGTCCTGCACGGCGCACTCGCCGTGCGCCGAACCGGCGATGCGCAGCCGATCGCCGAGCTCCGCGCCGGGGAACTGGTCGGTGAAATCGGCTTCTTTGCCAACCTTACCCGCACCGCCAACGTGATCGCGATCCGTGACACCAGCGTGCTCGTGTTGACCCGGGCCGCCTACCAGGGCCTTGCGGAAGGCACGCCGGCCATTGCCGAGGCGCTGCTCGCAGCGCTCGCCCTGCGGTTTGCAAAGCGGACCGAGCACCTTGCAACGACCCGCACCTCACCAACGGCGCGCACGGTGGCGCTGATCGATGGCGGACGCGAGCCGGTCCCCGCCGCCTTTTACCAGCGCATGCGCGAGGGTCTCGCCAGGACCGACGCCCAGATCGTCGATCCCGCCCGCGTCGGTTCGATGTTTCCCGGCCAGCCACTGGATGCCCCCGAAGTCACCGACTGGCTCAACAAGCTGGAACAGGTTTCACCGCTCGTCATCTATCTCGGCAGTGGCGAGGTGCCGGCCTGGACGCGAAAGGCCATCCGGCAGGCGGACATGGTCGCGCTGGCCTGCCGCGGCGATGCCCCAACGGAAAACCTCACCGAAATCGAAGCGTTCGCGTGCCAGGTCCATCCGGTCTCCGCGCGGCGCATCGTGCGTATTCACGACCGCCGCAGCGGCGAAGTCAGCGGCACCGCGGCGTGGCTCGCGCGCCTGCCCTGCTTCATGCACCACCACGTCGCACTCGAGGATCAGGTCGACATCGACAGCCTGATCCGCTTTCTGTCCGGACGCGCGATCGGCTTCGTGGCCGCCGGCGGCGGCAGCTTCGGATCGGCGCATGCCGGCATCTACAAGGCGTTTCGCGAACGCGGCGTGATGTTCGACATCTTTGTCGGAACCAGCGTCGGCTCCGCCATGGCTGCCGGCTTCGCCAAGAATTACGAGGCGGATCGTCTCGAACGCGGTGCCCACGAGATATTCGTGAAAAGCCGCAGCTTCCGCCGGCCGACCTGGCCGCGATACGCGCTATTGGATCACAAGGCGTTCGACCGCGCCCTTGCCGACCAATACGGCGCGCAATGCCGCATCGAGGATTGCTGGCGGCCCTTCGCAGCGGTCGCAACCAACCTGTCCACCCACTGCCTCGAGCTGATCCAGTCGGGCCTGCTGTGGCAGGCGGTGCGCGCATCGAGCGCCATTCCCGGGCTGCTGCCGCCGTTCTACACCAAAGACGGCGCGATGCTGGTCGATGGATGCCTGATCGACAATGTGCCGCTGGATCCGATGCATCAGCTCAAAGGCGGCCCCAATCTGGTCGTGCATTTCGGCGAACCCGCGGTCGAGACGTTCGACGTCGATTATGCCGCGCTGCCCGGCCGGCTGGAGCTGGCCGCCGCGATGCTGATGCCGTTTCGCAAGAAGCTGCTTCCAGTGGCGCCGAGCGCAGTCAATGTGCTGTGGCGAAGCCTCGTCGCCCATCAGCGCTATGATACAATCCCCGCCGCACCGCTCGATTACGTGATGCGGCCGCCGATTCCGCCTGGCGTCGGCGTCACTGAATTCGAACGTCACGCCGAGGTCTTTGAGGCGGCCTATCTCTGGGCGCAGCAGCGCATTGCAACGCTCGAAGCCGACGGCAATTCGGCCATTGCCGCCATTCTTGCAAGCAGAACGCCGGCCAAGCCCTGATCGCCGCATCCATTACGCAGACAGAATTTCGCGCAACTCGACAGCCAGCAATCGCGGCACAGGATCATCGGGAGCTTCCGCAGCCAGCGCTTCGAACAGCGTGGCAGCACCGCTCTTGTCGCTTTCAATCGACCGGTAAGCGGTGAGGTACCGTTCGCGCCAGCTTGACCGCGTCTCCGGCGGCCAGGGTTCGAATACTTCAACCGGCACATCAAGGCCGCGCAGGCGCGTGACGCCAAGAGGCCTGAACAGCGTCGACGTGCATCGCGCCGCCGCAAACGGCCCGACGCAGATCGTCGATCCATAGCGCTTGTTCAGCGCTTCCAGCCGCGCCGCCGAATTGATGGAATCGCCATGGGCGGTGTAGTCGAGCTTGGACCTGATGCCGATGTCGCCGACAATGGCAATTCCGGTTTCGATCCCGATACGGGTGCGACCGAATCCTATCTGGGACGGCTCAGCGCGGGACTGGAACACTTTCGTCCAGATCCGCATCTCCTCGGCGCAATCGATCGCGCGTTGCGGATGATCTTCGAGATCGAGCGGCGCGTTGAAGAACGCGTGAACGGAATCGCCGACGATCTTGTCGACCATGCCGCCGTGCTTCATCACAATGGCGGCCATGCCTTCAATGTATTCGTCCAGCACGGCGACCAGCTGTTCGGGACCGGCGCGATGCGTCATCGCGGTGAAATTCTCGATGTCGGTGAACAGCGCGGTGATCTCGCGCTTTTCGCCGTTCAATTTCAGCAGGCCCGGGTTCTCGGCGATGCGTTTCACGACCGCCGGCGCCAGATGCTGCTCGAAGCGGCTGCGGATGTGGGCTTCGCGGCGGCTCACCAGCGCATAGGAGGTGACCGATGACGCCAGGAAAACAAACAGGCCGCCAATCGACGGCATCAGGGGATCGACCAGCCGGTCGCCGACCAGCGACGCGAGGATGGCCCCCGCCCAGACCGCCGCCAAGGCCGACAAGCCAAACAGGGCGCCCAACACCGGCGAGAGACCCGCCGCCGCGATCATCGCGATCAGCCCCATCACCAGGGTCAAAGCGAAGCCTATCGGCACCGCTTGTGGCGCCCGATGGGTAAAGATCTGCCGGACCGCATCCGCCTGAATCTCGACCGACGGCGCCAGCGAATCATTCGGCGTCTCGCGCAATCCGCCGAGCTCCGGTGCCGAACCGCCGATCAGCGCGATCGCGCCCGCGAGGCGGGCGCGTTCCGTCGCGTTGCTGACGATGTCGGTCGCGGAAATCCTGCGCGTCTCTAGTTTAGGCGTATCAGTACCGGCCAATCGCAACATGCCCTCGCCCGGTAGCGGCACTTCGAGATCGCCGAGGATGATCCGCTGCGGACCCGTATCGACGGTATAGGCAGGGGAGCGCTGAAACAGCCGAACGGCTTCCAGCGCAAGGCCTGGCCGCGTCGCATCTCCGATTCCGACCAGAAGCGGCACGCGCCTGATCTTGCCATCCGCATCTCCCGGCAACGAGAGCGCGCCAAGCCCTTTCGCGGCCTCGACCAGCGGCGCCGTCGGCCCGATGCCGCCGGTCGTGCGCCAGACGTCATCAAGCACGATCGAGTGACGCGCGAGAACCGGCACCCCCGGAACGGCAGCGGTGCTGTCGGCGTCGAGCGCAAATCCCAGCACCACCGGAACGTTCTTCATCGCCGCCGCCAGCTGCTTGTCCCCATCGGGAAGTTCTGCGGCAAGCGAGCTGATGTCCTGCTTGCCGGTCAGCGAGCCGAGCTGCCGCGCCAACGCGGCCGGAGAGCGGCTGTCCGCCTGCGTAAAAAGGATATCGATCCCGATCACGGACGGCTTGCCGCCGGCCACCGCGTCGACCAGGCGCGCCATCGTCTCGCGCGGCCACGGCCATGGTCCCAGGGCGTCGAGCGATCGCCGATCGATGTCGACGACGATAACCGGAACAGACTTTGCGGCCTCGTGGGGCTTCAAGCGGCGTATCTGCCGATCGGCCGCAAGCACCACGTCGAACGCTTTCTCCCGAAACGCGTACCGCCATTCCTTCGGTATCAAGAATGCCGCTGCCAGAAACAGCACCAGCGCAAGAACTCCGGCCATCAGGCCTGAATGGGTCTTGCCGGACTGGCTAAGCATGAGCCCCGTCGACTTCGGCGAGTTTCTGCGGATCGCAGAAGATGCGATCAAGCGTCCGGCCGATCGCGCCGATTTCCTCCAGCTTGCCGAGCGCCTCGTTGATCTTGGGACGGCTGGCACCGAGCAGCAGGGCGAGCTCGCCCTGCGACATGCCGAGATCGAGCGGCAGACGCTTGCCCGGCACCGGCTTGCGATCGCCAATGGCGACCAGGAAGAAGCGCGCCAGCCGGACGTGCATCGGATGCAGCGCGATCGATTCGAGCTGGCCGCTGGTCTCCCGCAGGCGGCCACAGAGAAACGATATCAGCCGCTCGGACAATACCGGTCGCGCGGTCCACAGCTTGCGAAAATCCTCCTTGTCGAGCCGGTAGGTCGTCACCGCCGTGAGCGCGGTGGCGTCGGCAGTCCTGGTGCCGCCATCGAGCGCTGCAATTTCACCCAGCAATTCGCCGGCCGTCGCATGCCGAAAGCTCAGCTCGCGGCCGTCTTCGGTGGCAATCGCCAATCGCACGCGCCCTTCGGCCACGAGGTAAAGTCCCGTCGCACGCTCGCCGCGCGTAAACAGCGCCTGTCCCTTCTTGAACTTGGCCTCCCGAAACGACGGAATGCAGGCCTCGATATCTTCGACAGCCAGGCCCTTGAACAGCTCCGTTTTCGAAAGGAGCGAAACGAGAATATCTTTGCTGGACATTTATCGCCTGAATGAAAGGCCTCGGTTTGCAATTGAGTTGACGTCAGACCGGAAAGTCTCCCCCGCCCTTGCTGGTCTCTATGCGAGGCGACCTTCCCAAACGCAGCCGGAGAACTAACCAACGCTGTCGAAGGCGGCACGGATCCGTTCCGGGCTCCATGCAGCCGCTGCGGAAGGTTTTGAGCCCGGACTGTCCAGGTTCGTCCCCTGCCCCGCCTGCAGCACGACCTCGCTCCCGCCACCTGAAACAGCGACCGTGCCGTGATCGACGAACACGCCAAAAACGCCGTTGCTCGGTCCGGCAAAGAATTTCGTGCCGCGCACGGCAATGAGTCCGTAAGAGCTCTTGATCTTTACCGGGACAGGGCGGCTTCCGATCGGGCGGTCAAACAGCACCGGACCGGACTGCAGCGTGATTTCACCCCCGGTGGTCGAAAGAAACTGGTCGATGACGAGTTGCGCTTTCTCGCCGAGCCTGATCGTCGTATCCTCGCCCAGCAACATGGTGAGCCGGGACAATGGCCCGGTCGCGACACGATCGCCGACGAACAGCGAGGACGCTTTTTCCAGCGGCCGATGCTGGTTGCTCGCATCGGCAAACGCTTCACCCTTGATCTCTTCGACCCGGCCGGCTGGATCGGTGGCGCGCGCCGGCAGATTGAAGGCCGCAGACGCGAGCAACGTACCGACGAAGCCCACCACATTCCGTCGATCGAGCAACTGCCCGAAATAACGCCGCGATCCCGGAATCATGAAACGCATCGTACAATCCGTTCTATTGCGGATTTCATGCTATCGGAGCCGCCAAGTGCAGGCAACCCGAAGCGGAAGACGGCAGGCGCACGGCGTGCATCGCGCAGCCCAGCGCGGATCAATTCAACGGCGAAATCGCAAACCAAATGGTTGACACCCGGTCGCGGCTGATCTGCTCAAGCAGTATCAGGAGGGTTTGGATGCCTACCGTGCAACACCGCTGCGACAAATTGCAGCGCCGGCTCGCTCACACCTGAAGCTCTGCCGCGCACCTGTGGACGAAGCGAGATCAAATCGCCCCCCAGGCACGCTCGAGCACTCGACCATGGCAAACCTGCCAGATCGCCGCCATCGCCACAGAGCCTGTTATTTCAATATCTTAGATGAAATGTGGGCTCAAATTAGCGGGATTCCCGAGCTGTTCCCCAGGGAACAGCGCGGCAAGGTGCCCTCCCCTAGTCTCCAACCCCCGACAAGCGGGAAGCGACGACCGCTCCCGGTCGAACCAGTTGGAGAATGCCATGACCACCCCGTCCAGCAATGCGCAGGCCCAGACCGAACTCCATGCCGTCATCGACGGTCACCGGAAGTTTCACTATGAAACGATGAACGGCCACACCTACGCCATCGGCTGCATCAACGGCAGCACCGTGATGGTGAAGGTCAACTGATCGGCCCGCCAGGATGCGGCCCTATCGCCGCGCATCCTTGCAGGATTCCTGGCTCGACCTGATGCAGATGAAGCGATCGGGCAGCCACTGCTGTCCCATCTTCGCTGGTGATTGCGATTGACCAACGCAGCGGTCGTCAGCGGCAGCCGCTCACTCGCAGCGCGCGATCTTGACCACTCGAAGTGAAGCCCCGACCAAACGTCGACCATCTCGGCCCGACCAAGATCGGCCTGCCTTGCATTGATCAGATGATGTCCGGCATTGGATCGCGAAGGTACGATGTTGGATTGGGGATCGCTCTCGACCTTAAGAGCTAGGACGCCACAGCAGCGAAGCTTGCTGTCAATGGCAAGGTTAAACAAAGCAAGGTCGCGGACCCGTTTGACCTCAACGGCATGCAACCCTGGCGAGACCGTGAAGTGCCTTGTACAGGCGCATTGGACACTAGCTCTGGCGCGTCAAACATCGAATCGCCGATCTGCGGAGCCTCAGCAAGGATTTGGCTGATTTCGTAACTTTTTCGGCAACGCTTTAGGACTTCGAACGATGGCTCTTTCATGCTGGCGCGCAATTTCAGCGCAAACATATGTCCCGGAATGTGACATTCCTCACACAAACAATTCCAACATCGGCCCATCTTTCCAGTTTGGAGGAGCGAGATGCGCGACCGAAAAACCACCTCTATGCCAACAGTCGACGAGCTTCCGGAGCTGAAATGCCACGCCCGCGACCTGCGAATAGACGCCTGCCGAGGCATCGCGCTGTGGTGGATATTTCTTGATCATATCCCCAACAACATCGGAAGTTGGCTGACGCTGCGGAACTACGGCTTCAGCGATGCCGCGGAAATATTCATGTTCCTGTCGGGCGTAACCTGCGCGCTGGCCTACGGTAAGGCACGGCGCTGCGAGGGCTGGACCGCAGTGATCCGCCGGACACTGCGGCGAAGCTGGAATATTTATGTCGCGTTTCTGTTGCTCACGCTCGCCTGCGCCATACTTGTTTACCTCGCAGGCGGCGGCCGTATTGCTGACGAAAGCAATACGCGCATTCTATTGGACAATCTGGGCGCGACGCTCGCGCGCGCGGCGATCCTGCAATACCGTCCGGTCAATACCGACGTGTTACCGCTCTTCGTGCTTCTTCATCTCTTGTTCGCGCCGTTGCTGTGGCTGCTGCTGCGACTGCCGAACGTAACGCTTGGCGTGTCGCTGGCGCTTTATGCGCTGGTGTACGTCTTGGGCTCGGCCGTCCCGGCGTGGCCGAACGGCCACTGGGCCTTCAATCCGCTGGCCTGGCAGGTTTTGGTTGTTCTTGGCGCGTGGTGCGTGCTTGAGGAAAAGAGGGTCCGGCCGTGGGTCACCTCACGCACGGCGCTTGGACTTGCGGTCCTGTATCTGGTCTTCAGCCTGATCGTCGCATTGAGCTGGCGCATCAAACCGCTGGAAGTACTGATCCCACACGCGCTGGCCAAGCTGCACCCGGATAAATCGAATCTCGATCCATTGCGATTGCTGCATTTTCTCGCCATAGCGGTTTTAGCGGCATGGTTCGTGCCCCGCAATTGGCGTGCGCTGACGACGCCGGTGATGCGCGGTGCGATCTGCTGTGGCCAGAACTCGCTGCCAATCTATTGCCTCGGCGTTCTGCTGGCGTTCGCCGGCCACATGGCGCTGTTCACCATCTCGGACGGGCTTGCGATGCAGATAGCGGTGAGTCTCGTGGGCATCGCGGTTATGATCGCGGCCGCAACGCTGCTGAACTTGATCAGTATCAAGCCCAGGCAGCCATCCGCAACAGACAGCACGCTCCCGAGTGAAAACTCGCGAACGAACATGCCTCACTCCATAGGCCAAATAGGCCGAGACTTGGCGGACGGTCGGCAACGTGTTCAGTTGAGCCACGTTAAGGTAGAGGCACGATAGCCGCGTTTGAGACGGCGCAAGCTGACGAAGCCAAAACGGCGAGTAGCCTTTCATAGCTCCTGCTCGCCCAAACAAGCGCCCCAGCGTGGGCAAGATCCTCCGAAGCTCCCAGGCAAAAAGGTTCGACCCGCGCGAGAAATATACTCGCGTCCGCGCAAATCGACTCGATCACACCGCGGCCTGCCAGGGTCGCTGGGGCTACAGCAATTCCCCGCAACTCCTGTGACCTCCTTCACAGCGGAAACGAAATACTGTGCTATAAGAAACGCCAATACCGTCTTCCATGGCAAGCCAGGCACGGTACGGGGGTATTCCCTTCAGCCGGTGCAGAATGGCATCGCGGGAGGCTCGCCGTGTTAAACAACTCCCTGTCCGTTTCTGACGATGGCAACCAGCGCGCGACGCTTGTAATCGGACCGTTCCGATTGGATGTCGATACCGCGACTCTCTATCGCGGCAACGATCCGCTACCCGTCGGCCGCCGTGCCGTCGCATTGCTTAGCGCGCTGGCGAAACGTCGAGGCTTGGTGGTTTCCAAAGACGAATTGATCCAGGCTGTTTGGTCAAGCTTGGCCGTCGAAGAAAGCAATCTGTCGGTTCAGATTGCGGCGCTGCGCAAAGCGCTTGGAGCCGAGCCGGGCGGGAAGAGTTGGATCGAAACTCTGCCGCGCCGTGGATATCGGTTCGTCGGCCCGACCACGACGAGTTCGCACCGCAGCGTGATCGATGAAGAGAAGACGCCACCTGCCCCGGGAGTCAGGCTCGCTATCCCGTCCCCCGGTGCAGCCGGCGGCAGAAGTCAGGAGGGATCAATCGCCCGCAGGTCCCGCTGGCTCGTCGGACGAAACGGTCCGCTGGCGACGCTCGACAAGATCACGCAGCGAATGCTCGCCGGCGACAGACAAGTCGTCTTCATCACCGGCGAGGCTGGTATCGGCAAGACCTCGTTCATCGAGATGGCGATGGAACAGCTATCCCGATATCGCGTCGAAACCCTGCGCGGATTCTGCACCGAACGTTTCAGCACCAACGAGGCATTTCTCCCGCTGATCGATTCGCTGACGACGCGTTGTCGCGGCTCGGACGGTTCGGCTGTGCTGGAGGCCGTGCGCACCCTTGCGCCGACCTGGCTGCTCCAGATGCCGGGTTTTCTCGATGTGGCGGACCACGCCGCGTTCCGGAATGAGGTATTCGGGGCGACGCGAGAACGGATGTTGCGTGAGTTCTGCGATTTGCTCGAAGCGTTGAGCGTGGATCGCCCGTGGGTCCTCGTTATCGAGGATATGCATTGGAGCGACTTCCAGACGGTGGACGTCCTGTCACGCTTCGCACACGGAGACCGCAAGGCTCAAGTGCTCGTTCTTGCCACCTATCGTGTTGGCGAGAGCGTCATGGGTGGACACCCGGTTCGCCGCCTGCATCAGGATTTGGAAATCCACGGGAGGTGCAGCGAGCTACAACTCGATCGATTGTCCAAAACCGAGGTGGAGCACCACCTCGCCTTGCGTTTCCAGGACGAGAAGCTCGCTTCGGCGCTCTCCGGGCCGATGTTCGGGCGCACACAGGGGCAACCGTTGTTCATCGCCTCGCTTGTGGACTACCTGGTCAATCACGAGTCGATCGTGGAGATCGACGGCGCCTGGCGCCTCGGATCCGGAATCGCCCTATCCGAGGATGTGGTGCCGAAAGATCTGATCAATATGATCACACATCGGATCGATCGTCTGAGTGAGAACGAACAGCAGCTGCTCGAGGCGGTCAGCGTAGCGGGGAGCGAATGTTCAGCAGCCCTGGCGGCCGCCGGACTGTCGCGTGACACCGTGGAGATCGAGAAAGTCCTGGAGGATATTGCACGCAAGGATCACATGCTGGTGTCATCCGGCGTTTCTGAATGGCCCGACGGGACCTATTCCGGGTCCTACGCTTTCCACCACATTCTCTATCAGAACGTGCTCTATCGACGGCTCAGCCCGGCATGGCGCCTCCAGATCCATCACCGCATGGGTGAGCGCCTCGAGCAGGGATATGTAGGCCGGACTGAAAACATTGCGGCTACCCTCGCGCTGCATTTCGAGCGGAGCCGTGATTTGCCGCGCGCGCTGCGCTACCTGAGCCAGGCCGCAGAAAATTCCGCGAAGCGCCTCGGTCACGAGGAGGCAACCAACTATTTGTCCCGCGCGCTCGGCATCCTCGATCGTCTGGGAACGACGACCGATCTGTATGGGCCGCGCACGAACCTGTTGCGACAGCGGAGCTGGGCGCGGCGCTCGGCAGGGGACCTCGCCGGCTCGGTTCGCGATCTCGAGGAGATGATCGCTTGCGCCGCGGAGGCAGGCCAGCTTCGCCATGAGGTCAACGGGCTCCTGGCGGTGAGCCGGTTCTGCCTTCATGCCAACCGCCGCATGTGCCTTCGCGCTTCGAGCGAAGCGCTTGCCAAGAGTGAAGCGCTTGAGGATGACGCCTTCAAGGCTCTGGTGCAGGGCAGCAGCGCCAGCATCAATCTCTGGCTGAAAGGCTGGCACGAGCAGGATGCTGCGCTTTGCGAGAAAGCGTTGCACGAAACGGCTGACGCGCGCGATCACGGCACGCTGATCCGGCGATACGGGATCGAGGGAATCCTCGAATGCTTGCGGTCGCGCTACGAGGAGTGCCGTCGTTCGGGAACCGATGGCAAGAAGCTCGCGCAAGAGGTCGGCGACGTCTACATCTTCGTGCTGTTCAACGTGATGGAGTCGACCGCGCTGATCCATCTCGGCCAATGGCGGCGATTGCAGCGAGAGACCATCGCCGCGCTGGCGCTGGCGGAAAGAAACGCCAATAGCCCTGCGATCGCCCTGTGCCGCCTTACGCAAGCGTGGCTTCACGTCGAGGCGATGGATTTTCATGGTGCCCGCGACATCTGCCAGAGCGTCGACCAAGCGGTACTTGAAGAGAATCCCTTTGCCTTCTTTTTTCAGCGAGCCGTTCTTGCGAAGGCCTTCGTCGGCTTGAACGAGCCCCAGCATGCGCGCCGGCAGTTCGATGACGTCATGCAACGGCTGAATTCCGACGGCATCATGATGGACTACACGATCTACGCGCAGCTTCATCATTGTCTCTGCGAATACAGTCTACAGGTCGGCGATATCGCACAGGCGCGGACATCGGCGACAAAGCTGTACGAGTACGTCGCGCCGGCACCCGATCGCAATCATCTGGCGCAGGCGCACGGGCTGCTCACCCGGATTGCGCTCGCTGCGGGCGATTTGAAGGAGGCAAGGGCAGAACTCTCGCGTGCCCTCTCAACTCTCGAAGAAGCCGACATGCCCCTCGCCGCTTGGCGGGTCTATCGGGCGGGGGTGGAGGTCTGTGAGACCCTCGGCGAGCCGGCCGAGGCGGCCAGGTACAGAACGCGCTTCGAGGACGTCATACGAACCCTTGCCGGGAATTTCGAGCCTGATGAACGACTGCGGTCGTCATTGCTTGCTGCCCTCGATGCACCGGGCGCGCGCTGAGCCAACCGGCGCCGCTGCTATGGCAAGTTCTTGAAAAGCTTGGTGGGCGCACCAGGGCTCGAACCTGGGACCCGATGATTAAGAGCTAGCTCAGTCACCTGTTCTATCAATGACTTACGTGTCGCAAACTGGCGTTCATGTGGGCCAAAACCGACTTTTGTCGCACGGCCACCTTGACCCCGGATACCTTCGAAAGGTACCCAACCGAGGCAAGGCCACCCAACCCCGGACTCACCCCCACTCGTCACACTACCTTGGGTCGGTACATGGGCTATTTCAACTTGGAAGTGAAAATCAGTTGAAGATCAAGATCGATAGCTGTCAGAAATTTTGGAGCGAGTTCGTCGAGCCTGATTTCCAAGACTTCAGAGCGGACCAAGGCAATCTTCGCAAAGCATTTCATTGCGCGATATCCCTGTTCCACATGTCCGACTGGATTTATAAAGCGAAGGGCTTGGCCTATTGGCGCTCTGTGCCGCTTGTTTTTGTAGATCGGACCGGCGCGCAAGTACTCGTGCATGACGGTAAATCGTTTGCCAATGCGTTGGTGCTGATCGACCCCAATTTCGAACTCGTCAGAAACATCGCAAATTCCGCCAAACACTATTCTTTATCAAGCCCCGGCTCGCACCCTTCGTCCCCGGGTTTTGCGGCCAACACCTATTCGCAGCCCGCGGCTTTTTCTCCAGCAGTTTTCAGTCCTACAGCGTTTGCCGCGACGGAAAGAGTCATGCTTGAGGCCCCGGGTGGCAGAGATCTGATCTTCTTGGACCTTGCATCAACCGTTCGCCTAATGCTTATGCAATTCTGCGCTTCGCACGGCATAACGCTGTAGCTCCCGCAGCGTGGCCGTTCAAATGCAAATTCAATATTCCCGGTCAACATGCTGGCTGGGCGGCGCCTGAATCCAACCATCGCCACGGCGTAGCGCCTCCACCGTGCGATCGAGCCGCTTCACGGCTTCCGACAGGTTCGCCAGCAGCACGTCCTGGACGGCCTGATGTGACTTGACGGTCATCAGGAAGGCAAAGCCTCCGAAGATCGTCACAGCCAGATTGATCAGCGATGCGATCGCCGCGAAACTTTCACCCATCACACCGCCCGTCATCGCCTGAATACCTTGGCCACTGCGACCGCCGCCGCGGCCGGCGGCGCCACGTAGAACAGCGCCTGCAGAACCGCCAGCTCGACCTTCTCCCAGTCGCCAGGCAGCTTGCTGACGCCCCACGACCCGACAATATGCGGATCCAGCACGCCGAGCAGGGACCACGGCGTGCTGTCGAGCACGATCATCCACTCGTGATAGACGATGCCGAGGCCGGCCATGAACGTAATGATCCCGATCGGTCCCCACGCACCCTCGTTCTTGCGGGCGTCCACACGGGCCCGGTTGGCCTCCGTGACGGCATGCAGATAGTCGCCGGCCACCGCAGCGCCGGACTGATCTTCCTTGCCCTGGCGCGCGGCCTCGGTTTGCTTGGCCTTGATGATGGTGTCGCCGATCGTGGTGGCGATGCCCGGCAGGAACGAGCCGAGAAATGAGAGGACGACAGCCAGCATCCTCTATGCTCCCGGAGGCTGCGGCGACGACGAATAGGAGCGTGCCCAGTCGATCAGCATCGGCACCGCGATCGCCGCCACGATCGGCAGTGCGCTTTGCGCCCACTCCGGCAGCATCGCCGTCACCGGCGACAGGTCGCAGCTCGCACACCATTCGGTGAACTTGTCATAGGCGCCGACGAACAGGCTCGGCACCCACACAATGCGGGCAAGGATCTTGATCTTGAGGCCGTCGAACAGGTCGCGGATCTTCTGCCAGGCGGACATCTCGAAATTGTCGGTCGCGGCCCAGAACTGCTTCAACACCACGAAACGCCGAAAGATCGGCCGCAGGATCATGATGTAGCCGGCGGCAAAGCCGGCGACCGCAATGGCAATTAACAACGCAGCAATCATCAACCCCTCCCTATGCCGCCGCCGCGATCGGCACCGCTGATGTGTCCGGCATCGGCGCTTCCGCTTTCCGAACGTGGCGGCTGATGACGAATTCACAGATCACGATGACGCCGATCAGGATGCCGATCCCGATGAACACGCTGGGGCCCGGATGCGCGGCGATCCAGGCGAGGACGCCGGTCTGCGGCACGCCCGTGGCAAGGCCGCCGGCGCCGGCGACCGTTGCCGCCGTCTTGGCGATCGGCGGTTGCTTGACCGTACCCTTTGCCATCACCTCGTTGTCGTTGGTCGCTGTGACAGTTGCTGTGACCGGAGCAGCCGCCAGCGTCATGCGCAGGCTCAGCGCCCGCACCTCGGAAACGCGACGGCCCCAGCCGGTGCCGAACGTCGGCCATGTCTTCAGTGATTTCAGGAACCGCAGCCGCTCGTCGTTCATGCCCTTGATCAGTTCGGCGGGATCACGCTTCTTCACGGCGTCGATCACCTCCTGGGTGATCACGGACGTGTTGTCGGGCAGACCGACCAGGCGACGCAGCACCTTGCCCGATCGGCCGATGCCGGAATTGACGCCATAGTCGAACATTGAATAATCGAGGCCGGCCGGAAGATCGTCGCAACGCTGCGCGTCCCAGTACCGCTTCTCGTAGATCGACTGCGCGACCGACAGTGGCATCGCCTTGACATCGGCGGCCGTGGCGTTCGGCTTCCAGTATTTGCGCGCGTCGGAAATGGTGATGCCCCAATTGGTCGGGCCGCCCGGATCCGCGGGATGGTTGGTGTAACCGCCCTCATGGGCCAGCACGCATTTGATCGCTGTGGGATAGCTCGCCTGCATCGCCGTGGCCCTCTCGCTCTGCGCGAGAATGCGGCCAGACACCCGCCGTCAAGCGTTACAGCGCGACCGCCGCCCGGAAGAAGTCGTCGACCTGGCCGGCGGTCATGCCGACGGCCGTGCCGATCGCCACCGTCATCGGATGCGCCCGCGCAAAGACCGTGGCGCCGACAACCAGCATTTCGGCATTGAACTGACGGTCGGCCGGCATCGCATCGATGATGGCCTGCAGCGAAGCCGGAATGGTGCCTACCTTGACCGCGGCCAGCGCCTCGCTTTGCGTGATGGTGCCGGATATCGCGAGCTGCTGGAAAAACTGCCGGTCGGAGATCTGCGACGGGACCGGCGCCGGCGGGTTCAGCACCGCGGTGATTTCATCCGAGGTCGGCAATCCGCCGATCGCGTCGACAAAGACGATGCTGCCATCGGCGAGCGTGACCGGCCCATAGCGCACCGCATTCGGATGCTGATCGGTTGCCGGGAAATCCGGCGCCGTGTCGTGGTAGAGGCAGCGGATCTGGCTCATGTCGCGATCTCCTTGACCCGCAGATACGAATAGATCGTGTTAGAAAAGAAGTTGGCGCCAGTTCCGCCGTTGAGCGTAGTGGTGCCGGCGGTGGGGCCACCGCCGCGAACCTTGAAGGTGGTGGCCGATCCCGTTCCGGGCAGGCCGCGATAGCGCATGACAAGCTCGGTAAATGCGGTCGCGCCCTGGGTCGAGGCCGCCACCGAAATCGCGTTGGCGCCGCTGTCCTGGAACAACGCTATGGCCAGGGTCGTTCCGGCCGTATTGTGCAACATCAGCTCGCTTTCGACGTCGATCAGATGCGCCGCCGAGCTCGGCGTGATCGCCTGCGAGAAATACTGATCGCCTTCGGTGTTCTGCGGGATCGTGTTGTCGACCGGGAGCACGGTGGTGCCGCTCAACACCGAGCCGGTGCTGTTTTCGAAATCTGCGATCACCGCGCCCGGCAGCGGCACACCGGGACCGAACAGTTGGGTCCGGGTCGGCCCCGCCGACCATGTACCGACCGCCGCAAGGCCGCTTTCCCAGGTCATGTTGAACGCGGGAATGTAGGCTTTCGCGGCCACCGCTGTGCCGGTGTAGAAGGTATGCGCGCTGTCAGCGGCGCCGGCGCCGCCTTCCGCGGTCGACGACGCGATGCCAAACCCGGAGAGACCAAAGATGCTCTTGCTGGTGCCGGAGTTGAGCAGGCAGTTGTTGAGCCACATCCGCGGGGTGCCGGCGTCGTTGAAGAAGCCGCCCCACAGCTTGAAGGCCTGGTTGTTTGTCGCCACCCCCAGCGACGAGCCCGACGAGACCACCAGCGAATTCGCGGCGGTCATGGTCAGCACAACGTAGTCACCCGTCGCCGGGGTCGTGTTGCGAAAGATCAGATAGACCGGATCGCCGGCGGAAGGATCGGCGCCGGCCAGGGTCTTCAGCGCAACGGTCAGCGCACTACCGGCAACCGACGGCACGATCGTGCCGTTGATCATGCCGACGAAAGCCATGGCCGAGGCCGCGAGCTTGCTCGCGATGACGCCGCCATTGGCGATCGCCTGGCCGTCGGTACGCGCAATGATTTCCCAGCGGTTAAGGGCGCCTTGCGTGCGGTAACGCAGCGTCACCGCGTTCTTGGGCTGCAACGTCACATCGCTGCCGCCGAGATCGAAGCGATTGGCCGCGGTCGACGACGCGCTCTGATCCTTCAGCACGGCGTTGAAGCTGCCGCTGTTATAGAGCACGATCTCGCGACCGTCGGCGCTGTCGGTCACCGTCAGCGGCACCATGCCGGTAATGTCGCGGGAGGCATCGGTCGAGATGTACAGCGTGCCGGCATACTTCAGACTGGTCGGGCTGTAATTGTTCTGATTGGCCGTGATCTGGCCGGCGATCACAACCTCACTGATGTTCTTCTTCGGGATACGGATGCCACCGGCGGTCGCGCCATCGCCGATATGCAGCTCCTTCCGGCTGGTATCGAAGCCGAACTCTGCCGGCAGCGGCGTAATCGCCTCGATCTCTGCGGTGGTGCCACGGATATGCTGGACCCTGGTGCTCATACGTATGTTCCATAGTCGCGAGAGGTCGTGGGAATGTCGGTGTAGAAGCCGTAATCAGGGTTGCCGAGAATGCTGGCATAGGTGCCGGCGAGCGTCGCGGCGCCCGTGGCAATGCCGGCCTGCGTCGTGGCGATCGCGGCCTGCGCGACAGCGATATTGCGGGCCGCCTCGGCGCCCGCCTGGGCAGCTGTTCCCGACACCGTATCGGCATAGAACTTGGTGGCGAGATCTTCCGCGGCGATCGGCTCTGCCGCCTTGACGCGGCGCGGACGAAAATCGACGAAATCATCCGTGGTGACGAAGGGCCCAACGCGCCGGATGACCCGCGCCTTCAATTCGCCGAGCAGCCGAAACGCCCGGTCGAACAGTGTGCCGTGCACGGTCGCGCTATAGCGATGCAGATTGCCGAAGTCGGTGCCCTGCACCGCACCGGTATTGCGCTCGAAAATCAACGTTACCGGAGCGAGCGCCGTTGCCGACGGCAGCGCAAGCGGCGTCACCGTGACGTTGAGCGCGCTATCGAGCGAGGCATTGAAATGCACCCCGCGCGTCAAAGCGACCGGCACATCGGTCAGATTGAGATAGCTGACGTCGACATCGTCGACGTTCTCAGCCGAAAAGCCCGGCGTGAACGAGGTTTCCAGCCCGGTCCACAGCAATTCGGCATAGGCGGCTTCGGTCGGGACCGTCATCAGTAGAAGCCGAATTTGAATTTGAGACCGGCCGCCGTGTAGGTCGGCGTGCCGCCGCGGGTGATGGCGGCGACATAGAGATCCTGCGCCAGAGCGGCGGCCTGCAGCACCATGCCGATATTGTTCTTGCTGGCGATGCGGTTGAGCCCGAGATCGATATAATCGCCGGTCGCGATGCTGATGAAACCGAGACAGCTGCGCGCCAGCACGTCGGTAATGGTGGGCGCACCATTGAAGGCGCCGAGCGATGCCAGGCTGTCAAAGAACAGCAGATCGAGGGCGACGCCCTGGTCGTCCTCGTCGAGCACTTCGATCGAGCGCAATTCCAGCGCGCCGCCGGCGACCGGAAAAACGCCAGGGATGATCACGGTGTCGAACAACACGTCGCCCGCGGCGTAGATGCTGGTATCCAGTACCGGAGTAAGGCTGGCGACGCGGGCGCGGCTAAAGCCCGCCTGTTTTGCGATCTCGTTCTCGATACCCATCGGCCGGGCTCCCACCTTGGAAGCCGGCAGAATAGGTCGCAATGATAGGCGTCAAGCGTGGCCGGTGGGACGCGCTACTGCCCGATCAGCTGCCCCCGAGGATCTGCCCAAAGTCCGGCGCCCGGCGCGGCTCGGTCCGCCCTGGAGGCAGCCAGTAGCTCTGGCCCCAGTCCTTTTTCGCCTGCGCCTCGATCCGGGCAAAACGCTCGCGCGCGCGAGGATCGGCGATCAGGGCCAGCTGGTCGAGCACCTGGCGCTGAAACGCCAGCCGGGTGAACCACAACGAGGACCCGGGGATGTGGCGGCCGAGCGCGTACAAGGCATCGCCCGCGAAATGCGTGTCCTGGCCCTTGCCGGCCTGCTGAATGTTCTTGATGACGAAGTCGCCCAGAATGCTTTCGGCCGAGGCGGCCAGCGGACCGGCCAGCGTCGCCGCCCAGGAGTTGCCTTGCTTGGTCTGATCGAGGAACAGGATGTCGCCGAACACGCCAAAGCCGCCGCCCTGCAGCGTGGCCTTGCCCCAGGCGCGCAAGCCGTTACCCGTGGTCGGATCCAGCGACAACGGATCCCGACCGTTGGCGATTTCCTTGGTTTGCATCGAGAGCACGCCGAGCATCGTCATGGTGACGAAGGCCAGCGCCGAATGCGACAGCCTGGCGCCATCCCAGCCGCGCGCGGCCGCCCGGGAAAAGTGCATCATCACGAAGGTGGCCGGAAACGAGCGGTACATGCTGACGGCACGGCGGGTCTCGCCGCCGAGCGACTTTCCAGCACATTGGGATCCTAAGCTTAGAATTCCACGTGGACAAGTTGTC
>JADMIO011306006.1_pt1 | contig 70086 bp, 58 predicted proteins | sample 8958161 | NCBI WGS metagenome assembly JADMIO01 (sample SAMN16585339, study PRJNA669376) | soil metagenome | isolation source: Crop rotation soil | place: USA: Cullars Rotation, Alabama | collected 2011 | reverse complement strand
GACGCTCCGGCGGGCTGAGCGCCCGCCGCTCCACCTGGCTGGCGATCGCCGCCGTCCTCGCATTGGCGTTCGTCACCGCGATCCTCGTCCGACGCCCCGAGGAGAAGACGCAGATCGCTCAAACGACTTCGCCGGCGACGACGACTATCGCCCCGGTCGCGGCCAGCACCCAGCAGCAGCGCGACCGCATCCTCCTCGTCGTCGTCGGCGATCACTTCGATCAGTCCGAGCGCATGCTCGTCGAGCTGACCAACCTCACGCCGGCCAGCGGCGACAACGACATCAGCACCGAGCGCGAGCGGGCCGAAGAGCTCCTCGCCAGCAATCGTCTCTACCGGCGGACCGCGGCCGATCGCGGCGAGGAGCAAGTGGCCACACTCCTCGACGAGCTCGAACCGGTCCTCCTCCAACTCGCACATGCCCCATCGCAGGTCAGCGCCGAGGAGCTTCGCTCCATGCAGAAGCGCGTCGAGGCGAAGGGCATCGTGTTCAAGCTCCGCGTGGTCCGTGCCGGCGTTCGCAATGACGAGCGCGCGCCGCGCACCAACGCACCGACCGTCTGAATGGAGAGCATCATGAGCAAGAAACTCTTCGCGGCCCTCGCGGCCGTCATCCTCCTCGGGAACACCGCCGTCCTCCTCGCGGCTCCCGCACCGTATCCCGCGCCAGAGGACGAGCGCTCCGAGCGCGAGGCCGACCTCTACGACAAGGGCGAAGAAGCGATCGACGCCGAGAAGTGGGAGAAGGCCCTGCGCATCTTCGCCAGCGTGGCCGAGCTGAAAGGCGCGCGCGCCGACGGCGCCGTCTTCTGGAGCGCGTACGCGCTGAACAAGCTCGGACGCCGCGCCGAGGCCCTCAAAGCGATCGACGGACTGAAGAAGGCCTATCCCAAGAGCCGCTGGCTCGACGACGCCAACGCGCTCGAGCTCGAGCTGCGCCAGGCCCGCGGCGAGCGCGTCGCGCCCGAGCACGTCGATGACGAAGACCTCAAGGTCATGGCCATCAACTCGCTCATGAACACCGATCCGGAGAAGGCCTATCCGCTGCTCGAGAAAGTGCTGCGCGGCACTTCCTCGAAGAAGATCAAGGAGCGCGCGATCTTCATCCTCAGCCAGTCCTCTTCCGCGAAGTCGCAGGCCCTCCTCGGCGAGATCGCCCGCGGCAAGGCCAATCCCGATCTGCAGAAAACCGCCGTTCGCTACCTCGGCATCTCCGGAAGTGCGCAGAGCCGCCAGATCCTCAGCGAGCTGTACGCCCAGGCCGGCTCGCGCGAGGTGAAGAAGGAAGTGCTGCAGGCCTACATGATCTCGGGCGACAAGGAGCACGTGCTGAGCGCCGCGCGCGGCGAGAAGGACCTCGAGCTGCGCAAGGACGCCATCAAGCTCCTCGGCATCATGGGCGGGCGCGGCGAGCTCGGGTCGATGTACTCCGGCGAGTCGTCGCGCGACGTGAAGGAAGAGATCATCCAGGGCCTCTTCCTCAGCGGCGACGTCGAGCGCATCGGCGAGCTCGCCCGCGGCGAGAAGGACCCCGAGCTGCGCAAAGAGGCCATCCAGAAGCTCGGCCTCATGGGCGGCAAGACGTCCGCCACGCTGGCCGCGCTGTACGCGAACGAGAGCGACCCGGAGGTGAAGGAGGCCGTGATCGACGCCTACTTTTTGCAGGGGAATGCGCGCGCGCTGATCGACCTGTCGAAGAAAGAGAAGAACAAAGAACTGCGCAACGAGGCCATCCAGAAACTCTCGCTCATGAACGACGAGGAAGCGCTCCAGTTCATGCTCGAGATCCTGAACGAGAACTGATCATGCGCACGCTCCTCCTGCTGCTCCTGACCGCCGTGCCGCTCTTCGGCGCTCCGCGCTGGATCGGCTGGACCGTGCCGACGCACGGCGACCACACCATCGTCAACAACGGCGTGGTCTGCACGTCGCACCAGTTCCTCGTCGCGTTGCGCATGGAGGGCGACCGCATCGAGCGCGTGCGCCTGTTCGATCCGCAGTGCGAGCCGGATCTCGACGGCCTCAACGTCGAGATCCGGCAGCTGACCCCGGAGGCGAGCCTGCAGTTCCTCTCCTCGCACCTCGCCAACGCGGACGACGCCGAGCAGGTCATCACGGCCATCGCCCTGCACGATCATCCCGACGTCGTGCCGAAGCTGATCGCGCTGGCGCGCAACGACCCGCGGCGCGAAGTCCGTCGCCACTCGCTGTTCTGGCTCGGCCAGCGTGCCGGCGAGAAGGCGGCCGGCGAATTGCGCCGCGCCGTCGACGACGATCCGGACGAGGAGGTGCGCGAGCACGCCGTGTTCGCCATCTCCCAGCTGCCGCGCGAGAAAGCCGTGCCGATGCTCATCGAGCTGGTGAAGACGCACAAGAGCCGCCGCGTGCGCGAGCGGGCCATGTTCTGGCTCGCCCAGACCGAGGACCCGCGGGCGCTCGACCTCATCGAAGAGATCCTGAAGTGATTTGGAGTGCGGCGGCAAGGCCGCCGCTTTCTACGCGGCGGCAAAGCCGCCGCGGCTTTGAAAGCGGCGGCTATGCCGCCGCACTCCAAAAGATCTTGAACTCCGCTCCGCCGCCTTCGCGATTGTCGAGAGAAAACGCCAGCCCGTGGTTGGCCAGGATCTCCTGCACGATCGTCAGTCCCAATCCCCGCCCATCGCGCTTGGTGGTGAAGAACGGCGTGAACAGCTCCGAGCGAATCGACTCCGCGATCCCCGGCCCCGTGTCCGCGACGGCCAGCACGCCGTCGCGGAACGAGGCCCGGATGGCGCCGTCGCGGCCGACCGCGTCGATGGCGTTGCGGAAGAGGTTGAGCACGACCTGCTCGAGCTGGCTCACGTCGAATTCTTTCTCGTCGCGCGCAAGATCGAGCTCGAGCGCAATGCGCCGCTCCTCCAGCTCCGGCCGCAGCAGCGCCGCCACGCGCTCGACTAAATCCGCCACGCGCGCCCGCGTGCGATGCGGCTGGGGGATGCGCACCACGTCCGCGAACGCGGCCATGAAGCGGTTCAGCGCATCGATGCGCGCCGAGGCGATGGTGAGCGCGTTCGTGAAATCGGCGCGATCGTCCTCGCCGATCTGCGGCGCGTAGCGCAGCGACGACTCCAGCAGCGAGCGCACGGCGCCGACGGAGTTGTTCACCTCGTGCGACATCATGCGGATCAGCTTTTCGTACGCCGCCTTCTCCGAGAGCCGCAGCTCCTCGGTCATCTCCTCGATGACGTAGAAGCTCTTCTCGAATCCGCGATCGCGAAACGTGGCCCGCGAGACTTTCAGGCGCCGCGCGCCGATGGTCAGCAAACCCGATTGCTCCGGCAGTGCCGCGTGCCCGAGGAGTCCGCGCGCCGCGGGATTCATCCGCTCGATCCGGCCGTCGAAGTCGCAGATCACGATGCCGGCCGGCGACGCCTCCACGATCTGCTGCAGGAGCTGCTGCTGCTCCTCGGTCGCCAGTCTTTCGTCGCGCAGCCGGTCGATCATGCGGTTGTAGACGGCGATGAGGTTGTCCATCTCCGGCTGCCCCACGGAGACGAACTTCGACGTGAAGTCGCGCTCCGCGATCAGCTCCGCGCCGGTCTGGATCAGATCGAGCGGCACGAACAGCGCGCGCACCAGCCGCACGCTGATCGACACCGACAAGACGAACAGCAGCTCGACCACGAACAGCAGCAGCCGCTGCTCGAGCAGGATGAACACCGCCGCCGCGCCGAGCACGACGTGCAGCGAGAGGATGTAGACCAGGATCTTGCGGCGCAGGGACATGAGCGAACGATGAATGATGAACGATGAACGATGAACAGGCCGGGCGGGCGGCGTTCATCGTTCATCGTTCCGCGTTCATCGTTCCGACCCTCCCTCGATCCCGTACTTCTCCAGCCGCCGATACAACGCCGCCCGCGACACCCCCAGCGCCTCCGCCACCCGGCTCACGTTGCCGTCGTAGTGCTTCATGCACTTTTCGATCATCCGCTTTTCCATCTCGTCGAGCGTGATCGTGCCCGCATCGGGCAGCGCGACGTCGCGCGCGTCGCTCTCGCCGGCGTCGCGCACCGCGGCAAAGTCGTCGACGTCGAGCTCGCGCCCGCCGCGGATCAGCACCGCGCGATCGATGGTCTGCCGCAGTTGCCGGATGTTGCCCGGCCACGGCTGCGCGCGCAGCCAGTCCATCGCCCGCGCCGAGATCGTCTCGACGTCCGTGCGATAGGCCTCGTTCGCCAGCCGCAGGAAATGATTCGCCAGCCGCGGCACGTCGCCGCGCCGGTCGCGCAGCGGCGGCAGGTGGATGTTGATCAGATTCAGGCGATAGAGCAGGTCCTCGCGGAACTCGCCGCGCTGCACCATCTCGTGCAGTTGCCGGTTCGTGGCCGCGATCACCCGCACGTCGACGGTTTTCGCGCGGCTCGAGCCCAAGACCTCGAACGTCCGGTCCTGCAGCACGCGCAGCAGCTTCACCTGCGAGGCCGGATCGAGCTCGCCGATCTCGTCGAGGAAGATCGTCCCGCCGTCCGCCAGCTCGAAGCGCCCGCGCCGGTCCTGCCGCGCGTCGGTGAACGCGCCGCGCACGTGCCCGAACATCTCACTCTCGAACAACGTCGCGGAAATGCCGCCGAGGTTCACCTTCACGAACGGACCGCCGCGGCGCCGGCTGTTGCGATGCACCGCCTCCGCCACGAGCTCCTTGCCCGTCCCGCTCTCCCCCGTGATCAGCACCGACGCCTCGGTCGGCGCCACGCGGCCGATCATCTCCAGGATGCGCACGATCTTCGGATCGCTGCCGATGATGTTCGAGAAGTCGTAGCGCTCATCGAGCTCGCCGCGCGTCGGATCCTTCTCCGGCGCGCGCGTCTCCGCGAGCTTCAGCGCCGTCTCGATCGACTGCAGCACCTGCGCGTTGACCCACGGCTTGGTGATGAAGTCCGCCGCACCGCGCTTCATCCCTTCCACCGCGAGCCCGATCGAGCCCCACGCCGTCATCAAAATCACCGGCAGCGCCGGCTCCTCGGAGCGGATGCGCCCGAGGAGATCGAGCCCTTCCTCGCCGCTGGTCTGCCGGCTGAAGTTCATGTCCTGGATGACCAGCCGCGGACGCTCGCGACGCAGAATCGCGAGCGCCTCCATCGGCTCATGCGCCGCGGCCGTCGCATACCCATGCTGCTTGAGCAGCAGCGCGAGCGATGCGGTGATCGAGGCGTCGTCGTCGACGATGAGGATGGTCATGGAGGGCACACGGCGCAGGGCGCAGAGCGCAGTGGAACGAGACGCGTCATCTGCGCTCTGCCCCCTGCGCCCTGCCCCCTTCATTCGTATCGCAGCGCATCCGCCGGCTGCAGGCACGATGCGAGCCAGCTCGGGTATAGCCCGCAAAGTATCGTGAGCGCGTAAATCGTCGCAAGCGCGGCGCCGAAGCCGGCCAGGAATGCGCGCTTCGTCACGATCGAGAACGCGCCGAGGATCGGCAGCTGCAGCACGATCACGCTGCCGATGGCGATGGCGATCGAGGCCAGCAGCAGCACTTCCGCGAGCACCTGCGCGTTCACGTTCGATCCCGACGCGCCCATGGCCCGGCGCAGGCCGAGCTCGCGCGTGCGCTTGGTGACGTTCTGCCACAGCACGCCGGTCAGGCCGAGGGCCACCATGGCCAGGAGAAAGGTGCAGAGGGTCGCGCCGATCGCCAGCGGCGAGAGGCGCATGCGCATCGACTCGGTGCGCATCTGATCGAGATGGCGCACCCGGAACGACAGGTCCGGCGCGACGGCCTGCAGCCTGGCCACGAGCTGCTCCTCGAACTCCCCCGGCGTGCCGGGCCGCACGCGCACCATGAGGTTGCGCACCACGCCCTCGAACCGCGCCGTCGTGCCGTAGCGCAGGAACATCATGTTCACCGGCGAGCTGGTCTCGCCGTCCTTGCGATAGCTCCCCACCACGCCGACGACCTTCATCGGCTTGTCGTCTTTCTCGCCGAGCAGCAACTGTCCGGCGACGCCTTTCGTCCGGCCGAAGATCTCGCGGGCGGTGTTCTCGTCGAGCACCGCCGGGCGCACGTCCGACGCATCATCCTCGGCGCTGAACCAGCGGCCGTCGATGACGTGCATGCCCATCACCTTCGCGTACTCGTCCGTCACTTCATCGACGGTCAGCTCGATGTCCTTGCCGTTCACCTTGCGCGACCACTCGTTCGTGGAGAACGCATACGGCGGCGTGTTCGACGCCGCGGCGGCCTCGATCTCGGGGAACGCCTTCGCCTCCTGCACGAGGCGGTGGAACGTGCCGCGCAGCCTGCTGTCGTCGTGCAGCGACTCCTGCTCCACGTCGGCGTCCACCCGCCACACGTTCTCGTACTGAAAGCCGAGGGGGAGGCGCCAGTTCGAGGCGAAGGCGATCGCGCCGGTGAGCACCGCGAACAGCACCAGGAAGCAGATGAAGATCTCGGCCACGATGAGCGCGTTGGCGCGCTTGCGGTTCCAGACCAGTTTGAGCAGATGCAGGATCACAGCGCACCTCCGCGCAGGGCATTCACCGGTTGCATGCGGGACATCCTCCACGCCGGGTACACGCCGGACACGATGCCGAACGTGGCCGCCAGGAGCATGCCGTAGAGGAAGACGCGCGTGTTCACGTCGAACACCGCGTTCGGCACGAGCTGCGCGCGCTCGATGCCGTGCAGCGCCAGGAGCGACAGCGCGAAGCCGATCACGCCGCCGAGGAGCGTGAGGATCACGTTCTCCAGCACGAACTGCCCGATGAGAGCGCGCGACGACGCGCCGAAGGCCTTGCGCACGCCGATCTCCGAGGCGCGCTCCAGGATGCGGCTCAGGTTGATGCTCACCAGATTGAGCGTGGGCACGATCATGAACAGCAGCGCGGCCAGGGCGATCGCGGCGCGCACCACGGCCGTGCTGGTGCGGTTCGGCCCGCGGCCCATCGCGTGCGCGAAGGCCTCGAACGGCGTGTCGAGATCGGCCACCACGCTGTTGAACGCCTTCGGGTCCTCGAACTGGTAATGCGTGAGGCGCTGCTGGAAATCGCGCCGGATGGTGGGGAAGTCGGCGGCGCTGCGCGCGAGCACGACCGCGTTGTAGCTGCCGAGCTGCTGCGTCTTCCACGCGCTCGTCTTCTGCACGTGATTCGGCAGCCAGATGTCGGAGAAGCCGGCGTTGCGCACCACCGAGACATCCTGCACCACGCCGGCCACGCGGAAGCGCTGCCCTTCGAGCTCGAACGTCTTGCCCACCGCCGGCGCGCCGCCGAACATCTGCTCGCGCATCTTCGCCGAGATCACGGCCACGCGATTGGCGTTCGCGTCATCGGCGGCCGTGAACGGACCGCCTTCGAGGAAGCGGAAGTCGAGGACCTGCCAGTACGCGCCGTCCGTGAAGCGCATGCGCGTGTCGATCTTGCGCCCCTCGTGATAGAGCACGGTGCGCTGCGAGCCGGTGAAGAACGTCGTGTTCTGCGATCCCGCGAGGTTGCGTGCGTACTTGTCGAGGAACGCGAACCCCGGCCCGCCGGTGTAGCCGCCCTGCGGGCCGTACAAACCGAACCGATAGATCACCAGCGCGCGGTCGAACCGCGACTCCGGCGGGCGCGGCGCGAACGAGTTGTCCAGCACCGCCGTCACCACCATCAGCACGACCAGCGTCAGGCTGATGCCGAACAGCGAGATGAAGGTGAAGAACTTGCGGCGGGCCAGGACTTTGAGAGCGATTTTGATGTAGTTGGTCAGCATGGTTTGCTCCGAATCAGTTGATCGGTGGACCGGTGATCGGTGATCGGTAACCGGGTTGCCCGTTGCCAGTTGCCAGTTCCTGCTCAGTCGCGGGCTTGCGGCACCTTCGCGGCACGCTCCCGAACGTGAAAGCTCGCCGCGCATGACCCGTCAGCCGAGGCCTGTGCAGTAACCGGCAACAGGCAACTGGCAACCCGGCCACCGGCAACCGGCAACTGGTGAACTCGCTCACGCCACCTGCCTCCCATCGAACAGCCGCACGATGCGGTCGGTCTTCTTCGCGAAGCGCTCGTCGTGCGTGACCATGACGATGGTCGTGCCGTCCTTGCGATTGAGGTCGTGCAGGATCTCCATGATCTCGTCGCCCATGGCCGAGTCGAGGTTGCCGGTCGGCTCGTCGGCCAGGAGGATGCGCGGCTTGCCGACGATGGCCCGGGCGATGGCCACGCGCTGCTGCTGGCCGCCGGAGAGCTGCGTCGGGAAGTGATGCACGCGCGAGGCGAGACCGACGCGGTCGAGCGCGGCCTGGGCCAGCTTGCGCCGAGGCGTGCCGTTCGTGCGGCGGTACAGCAGCGGGATCTCGACGTTGTCGATCACCTTCAGATCGGGCACGAGGTGGAACTGCTGGAACACGAAGCCGAGCTTCTCGTTGCGGAAGCCGGCCAGCTTCTTGTCGCCCCACGCGCCGACCGCCTCGCCGTCGAGCGCGAGCGAGCCCTTGCTCGGCGCGTCGAGCAGGCCGATCAGGTTCAAGAGAGTGCTCTTGCCGCAGCCCGACGGCCCCATGACCGAGACGAACTCCCCCGGCGCGACGTCGAGGTTGATGTTCTCCAGTGCGAGCGTCTCCACGCGCTCCGTGCGGTAGACCTTGTTGACGTTTTTCAGTTCGATCATCGTTGCGCTCCTTCGTTTGCGTGTCGTTCCGAGCGAAGTCGAGGAATCCCCGCCGGCCGGGCGACCCTCGTGCGTTCGCAGGAGATCCCTCGACTTCGCTCGGGATGACACGTCGTCATTTCAGTTTCACCATCTCCACGTCTTCGTACTCGCTCATGTCCGAGATCACCACTTCGTCGCCCTCGTGCACGCCGCTCAGAAACTCGATGGCGTCCTCGCTGGTCAGGCCGAAGCGCACCGGCACGCGCACGGCGTTCCCGCCGCGCACGACGAACGCGGTGTTCGCGCTGGTGCGGCCGAGCGTTCCCCGCCGCGCGCGCAGCACGTTCGGCCGCGTGCCCGTCACCACGTGCACGTCCACGCGCACGTTGTTGCGCAGGCGCGGGTGCGACGGCTGGTCGAGCGTGACGAAGAACTTCACCACGCCGCTGACGATGCGCGGATCGACGCTCTCGATCGTGCCGCCGATGCGCACGTCGTCGACCGCCACCTGCGCGCGCATGCCCGCCGCCAGCCGCGCCGCGTGCACGTCGCTGATGGAGGCCTCGACGCGATACGCGGAGAGGTCGGCGATGCGCGCCACCACGTCGCCGCGCCGCACCGTCGCCCCCACTTCGCTGATGATCGAGGTCAGCACGCCGTCGCGGTCTGCGCGCAAGCCGGCCAGCTCGAACTGCCGCCGCGACTCGTCGCGCTCGCGCTGGGCCATGGCCACTTCCGAGCGCGCCGTGGCCAGCTTCATCTCCCGCGTGCGCAGCGCGCGTGTCGTGGCCTCTTCGATCTGGCGCAGCTCGATGTCGGTCTTCTTCGCCAGCGCCGCCGCGGCCAGCGCGTCCTGCTCGGCGATGAGGCCCGCGCTGCGCAGCTTGGCCTTCTGCTCGGCGGTGTAGTGCACGATCTCGGCGTCGAGCTTTTTCTGCTCGAGCTGCGCCCGCAACGTGGCCAGGCTCTCGTCGAGCGCGAGCTGCAGCTCGGCCTCGCTCGACTGTTTCTGGGTGAGCTGTTCGGTGAGCCGGGCCGCCTCGAGCGCCGCCTGCGCGGTGTCGAGCGTGAGCAGCTCATCGCCCGCCTTCACGCGGTCGCCCGCCCGCCGTTCGATGCGCAGCACGCGCGCCTCGACGGGGCTGGAGACGACCTGCTCGAGCAGCGGGACGACCGTGCCGTTCGCCTCCAGCGTGGCCGCGACCGCGCCGCGCTCGACGCGCGCGATCTGCACGTCGCGCCGGTCGATCGACGGCCGCAGCCACTCCAGCGTCGCGGCGAAGAAGAACGCCAGCGCCGCCACCGCGATCGCGGCGACGATCACGCGCCGCACCACCTTGCGCCGGCGCTCTTCGGGGGCGATTTCGCGATCCATCATGGCCGCTCCCTATCGCGAACGGCGCGCCAGCGTTCGCGCACGTGTTTTCAATGAGTTACGAGAAGAGCCGCGTTCGCTTTCGAACACGGTGTTCGATTTCGGACAGTGGCGTCGACGGGATGTCGGTCTTACCTTAAGGCAGGCGGTCCGGAACTACTGCATAGGAGATCCCGTCATGGCTCAGGCACAGCCGCCGAATGCGCTCGCCTTCTCCTCGCTGCTGTTCGTGCAGTTCAAGGACGAGGTGGACAAGGTCCTCGCCTCCGGCACGATCCCCTCGTACACGCCGCACGGCGAGTCGCACATCCAGGGCGTGGAGGCCGCCATCGAGACGCTCACCTCGATGATCGATGCGACCAATCCGCTCACGCCGCTCGAGAAGCTGCTCCTCCGCTTCTGCGCCTGGTCGCACGACCTCGGCATGATCATCGACGTCGCCCATCTGTACCAGAAGGACTACCACGGCCGCCCGCCCGGCGCGGCGAAGCTCGAGGAGCTGCGCAAGGACCACGACAAGGCCTCCGCGTTCTTCCTCCAGCGCAAGATCCCGTCGCTGTTCACCGACACGCAGGACGCCATCCGCCACGAGAACGAAAAGATCGCCGCCGGCTATCGCGAGTACCTCGAAGGCAAGCTGCAGGAGAAGGCGCGCTTCGAGCGCGACGAGGCGCTGAACCTCGTGGCCTTCTTCCGCGACGGCGGCACGCGGCAGCGCTGGCTCGCCAACGCCGCCACGGTGGCCAACACCATCAACCTCATCGCCCGCTACCACCGCCGCGCCGAGTCGATCGATGCCGCGCCCGAGCTACGCTGGTTCCTCGGCGAGCGCATTCGCGTGCAACTGCTGGCGGCGATCTTCCGCCTCGCCGACGCGCTGCACGTCGACCGCACGCGCTTCGAGCAGACCGGTTTCGAGCTCCTGGCGCGCTCGCCGCAGTTCAGCGACGAGAGCCGCGTGCACTGGATCAAGAGCTTCATCGTCTCCGCGATCCGCATCGATGCCGAGGCGGCCACGGTGCACGTGCAGTCCGACGTGCCGGTGGCGTCGGAGCTCGGCGGCGACGACTTCGCCGTCGATTCGGAGCGCATGCGCGGCATGATCCGCTTCATCGTCAATGACCTCACCGAGGATGTGCTCTCCGTCGGACGCATCCTCCTCAAGGCGGGCTTCCCGCCGCTGCTCGGCGTCACCGCGGACGTGCACGAGATCCCGGCCATGCACTATCCGCACGACGTGCGCGCCGCGCTCAATCACATCTACGCGAGCTCGTCGCCGAACACGTCGCGCCTGATCACCATCGCCCTCGACGTCCTGCAATGGCATCTGCGCGAGGCGGAGAAGAAAGGCGACAACGCCACGTATCTCCTGGAGCGTCTCGAGGAGCAGAAGAAATCGCTCGCCGAGCAGCTCGAGCAGCGCCCGTGTCACGAGGCCCTGCGCAAGGTGCACGATCTCCTCGAGGCGGTGCAGCGGACGTGGAACCATCCGCACTTCCAGCGCCGCGGCCTGGCCGAGCTGTGCGGCGAGCGGCACGTGCTGCACACGCTGCTCGAAGGCGTGCGCGCGACGGTGCTCGACAAGCGCCGCGAAGTGTCCGACGGCGCGAAGGATGCGGAGTTCCAGAAGATCTTCGCCGACCGTACCGACATCATCCTTTACGGCTACAGCGATCAGGTGCTCACGCTCCTCGGCCGCCTCAGCGAGACGCGCGACGATCTGCCGAACGTGCACGTGCTCGAATGCCGCACCAAGACGTCGTACGCGCCGGCCGGCGATCTCTTGTACCTCGACGGCGAGCGGTACGCGCAGGCCCTGCGCAAACAGGGTTATCGCGGCACCGTGATGATCGAGCCCGACGCCGCGGTCGGCCGCATCGTCACCGAGCGCGAGCGGCCGCTCGTGCTCCTCGGCTCGAACGCCGTCTATCCCGGCGGCACGTTCGTGCACTCGATGGGACACCTCACCGTCGCCGCGGCGGCGAAGGCGGTGCACCTCCGCGACGCGAACGGCGTCGACAAATGCAAGGTCGTCGTGCTGACCGACACGATGAAGATCGGCCTGATCCGCGATCCGCGGCTGCGCGAGCGCCATCCGAACACGTGGCTGACGACGCAGAAGGAGGTCATCGCCCGCCTGCGCGAGTCGAACATCGAGCTGCACAACTGGCAGGAAGACACCGTGCCGTCGGAGCTGATCGACTCGCTGCTCGTGCTCGACAAGCGGAAGACGCTCACCGATGCGACGTACGGCGAGCTCGAAACGCTCCGCTTCGAGGCCGCCCAGATCTACTGCAAGAACCTCGACAATCGCCTGCTGGCGAGCTTCCTCGCGTTCCGGCACAACGAGCTCGATGCCGAGGTGAAGGCGTACATCCGCGAGCGCGGCAAGCGCAGACACGACATCGACTGGAACGCCGGCAACTGGATCGTGGCCGTGGCCTATGGATCGGGCGATCCGGCGCTGCCGGAGAACGTGCGCCGGTGGCTCGACAACGAGTGGCGCGCGCGCACCGGCACGATGATCAACCGCGCGCGGGAGATCATCCTGCAGGAGTACGTCAACCTCTCGACGCGCCTGCCGCTGCACGACGAGGAGGACGAGCCGCAGGCGCCGGGGACGCAGCCGCCGCACGACTCGCACCTGCCGATCCTGCCGAAAGTACCCGCCTGAGCTGCCGCGCCGTCGCGAACCCGCATCGCTGCGCCACCGCCTCCATGGTCAGTCCCGGATCGTGGAGCAACGTGCGGGCGAGCTCCACGCGCACGCGCGTCGTGAACTCATGCACGGAGATGCCGGTGGCGGTGCGGAAGGTGCGCGTGAGCGAGCGCGTGCTCATCCCGGCGATGTCCGCGAGCTCGTCGAGCGTCGCCCGTCCCTCGGGGTTGCGCACGATCCAGTCCTGCACGCGGTGCACGCCGGGATGGAGGTGCGTGCGGTAGTCGAGGTAGACGCTGTGCTGCTCCTGCGCGCCGTCGCGGCGGAGGTAGACGACCATCTCGCGCGCAACCTCGGCCGCGACCAGCGGTCCGTCGGCCTGCTCGATCAGCGCGAGGGCCATGTCGATCCCCGAGGCGATGCCGGCGCTGGTGGTGATGTTGCCGTCGGTGACGAAGAGGCGATCGTCGAGCACGTGTGCCTGCGGGAAGCGCCTCGCCAGCTCGGTCGTGCGCGACCAGTGCGTGGTGCAGCGGCGGCCATCGAGCAAGCCCGCCTCGCCGAGCACGAACGCGCCGGTACAGACCGAGGCGATGTGCGCGCCGGCGCTCGCGGCCTTCCTGAGCCAGCGCGTGACGGCGCGCTCGATTTTCTGCGTCGCCGCGTACGGCATGCCGGGGACGATCACCAGCGCGTCGCGAGCGTCGTCGGGCAAGGGGTCGAGATCGGCCAGCGTGATGCCCTGGTGCGACTGGATCTTCTCGCGCGTCGCGCAGACGCGGATGGCGTAGCGCTTGCGCGTCGCATTCGCCTCCGACAGCGCCTGCAGCGGGCCGGCCAGGTCGAGCACCTCGACCTGCGGCAGCACGAGGAAGATCACGTCGCGGATACGAGCAGCCCCTCTTTCACGTCGCCCACCGTGGCGATCCGGGCGAACCGCCCGCGCAACACGGCCTCGGTGCGCTCGAGGATCGCGTCCGTCCCCAGCGTCCCGATCGGAAACGTCAGCGTGGCCTCGGTCACGAAGTCGACATCGTAGCCGAGGTCGGCGGCGACGCGGGTGGTGGTCTCGCAGCACTGCTCTGTCGAAATGCCCGAAATCACCAGCTTTTTGATGCCGATCGCGTCGAGCCGCTGCTGCAGATCCGTGCTCGTGAAGGCGTTGCGGGTGTTCTTCACCAGCAGCGGATCGGAGTCGCGCTTGTCGAGGAAATCCATCAGCCGGACTTCCGGATCGCCCGGACGGAAGCCCGGATCGGAGTCGTTGTGCAGCACGAAGAAGACCGGCAGCGCGGCCTCGCGGAACGCGCCGATCAGCTCCGTCACGTTCTCCTCGAACCGCGGATTGCTGCGCGACGCCCAGCGCGCGGGATCGATTTTGAACGAGTCCTGAATGTCGATGACGAGGAGAGCGGTGTCGTTGTGCATGCGCGGCAATGTAGGCCCTCCCGCGCGCCGGGTGCGGACGAGAAGCGGTCAGATCGGGCCAGGCGTGAGCTCGAAGTCGTCGAACTCGAATCCCGGACCGACCGTGCAGCCGACGAGCGCATACGCGCCGAGCGGCCGCGCCGCCTGCCACGCTCGCGCGGGCACGACGTGCACGCGCCGATCGGGCCCGAGGACGACGGATTGGGCGGAGGGCGGGGGGCGGAGTGCGGAGAAGCGCGCCCCATCGCGACGGTCCTCTCCGCCCTCCGCCCCCCGCTCTCCGCTCTCGCGCATCAGCAGCTCCAGCGGCTCGCCCTCATACCAATGCCACACCTCGTCCGACTGTACGCGATGCCACGCGCTGTACGTGCCTGCGATGAGGAGGAAGTAGATGGTGGTGAGCGCGCTGCGATCGGCGTCGTCACGCTGGCGCGTCACGCGCTCCTGCGATTTGAACACCTGCCGGTACCACCCGCCCTCGGGGTGTGGCTCGAGGGCGAGGGATGCGATCAGCGCGCGCGCCCGATCATTCATCTTCCTTGAACATCGGCGGCGTCGGCGGCACCTGGTGCACGTGCGCGGGGTGGCGCAGGCGGCTGTGGCGGTAGCCGTACGAGAAGTAGACGATCAGGCCGGCCACGAGCCAGTAGCCGAAGCGCGACCACGAGGCCGGCGGCAGGTAGATCGCCAGGCCGATGCAGGAGATCGCGCCGAGGACCGGCAGGACGATGCCGAACGGCACTTTGAACGGGCGCTCGCGGTTCGGCTCTTTGATGCGCAGGATGATGATGCCGAGGCAGACCAGGAAGAACGCGAACAGCGTGCCGATGTTCGTCAGGTCCACCATCTCCTCGAGCGTGGTGAACATCGCCGCCACGCCCACCAGCACGCCGGTGATGATCGTCGACACGTGCGGCGTGCGGTACTTCGGATGCACGCGCGCGAACAACGGCGGCAGCAGGCCGTCGCGCGACATGGCGAAGAAGATGCGCGGCTGGCCGAGCTGGAACACGAGCAGCACGGCCGTGTGCGCGACCACCGAGCCGAGGGCCACCACGCCGACCATCCAGTTCGGCATCTGCACCGACTTCATGGCCAGCGTCAGCGGCTCGGCCTGTTCCGTCGACAGCGCGTGCGTCAGCGTCGGGTACGAGATCATGCCGGTGAAGACCGCGGCCACGATGGCGTAGATGATCGTGCAGACGATCAGCGAGCCGATGATGCCGATGGGCATGTCGCGCTTCGGATTGCGCGCCTCTTCCGCTGTGGTCGACACCGCGTCGAAGCCGATGTACGCGAAGAACACCACCGCCGCCCCGGAGAGGATGCCGTTCATCCCGTTCGGCGCGAACGGCGTCCAGTTCGCCGGCTTCACGAACTTGAAGCTGACGATGCAGAAGAACGCCAGCACCACGAGCTTGAGCGCGACCATCCAGAAGTTGAAGCTGGCCGACTCGCGGATGCCCCACACCAGCACGATGGTGATCAACGCCACGATGGCCAGCGCGAGGATGTTGAAGACGATCGGGAATCCGAAGAGGTGCGGCGCGCTCTCGATCACCTCCGGCATCTTGCGCGTGGCGGTCTGCCAGTCGACGGCCAGCCACTTCGGCAACGAGAGGCCGAGGCCGTCGAGCAATGTATTGAAGTAATTCGCCCACGAGATGGCCACGGCCACGTTGCCGATGGCGTACTCGATGATCAGATCCCAGCCGATGATCCACGCGATCAGCTCGCCGAGCGTGCCGTACGAGTACGTGTACGCCGAGCCGGAGACCGGCACCATCGACGCGAACTCGGCGTAGCAGAGCGCCGTGAAGCCGCACACGATGGCGGTGATGACGAACGACAGCATGAGGCCCGGACCGGCGCCGGCGCGATGCGCGTCGCCCGCGGCTGCGGTGCCGATCGTGGCGAAGATGCCGGCGCCGATGACCGCGCCGATGCCCAGCGCGACGAGGTTCCAGGGGCCGAGGGCTTTCTTGAGCTGATGCCCCTCCTCATGCGTCTCCGCGATGAGCGCGTCGAGCGGTTTCGTGCGGAACAACTGACCGAGTTTCGACATGTGCGCGAATCATCCGCGCGCACCTGAGGCCGGTCAAGGTTTTTGAGGGCGCAGGACGCAGGGCGCAGGGGGCAGGGGGCAGGGCGCAGGGCGCAGATGACGCTGCCGCGAGATGCATCGCTCTGGCGATACCTCATCTGCCCTCTGCGCCCTGCGCTCTGCCCCCTACCTCAAACCGCTCGATCACATGCGGTGCGTGCGCGGCATCGCTCCCGAACGTCTTCGAGCGGAACCACGGCGCGCCGTGTTCCTCCGGCCCCGGCGCGACGAACGTCCAGTCGTGCGCGACTTTGCGCAGGCCGATGGCGAACACGGTCAGTGTGCCGTTCGCGTCGAGCCGGAACCGCAGGAAGCTCTTGTAGTCCTCGATGGCCATCGACGAGAACAGCTCCTCGGCATGCACGCCCGTGACGCGCTTCGTCACCCAGAGGTACGTCGCGAACAGCCACGCCCCGAAGAACCACCCCGCGGCGAAGATGGCGAGCGTGACGGCGAGCAGGAAGCGGAGCGTGCTCGCGCCGAACGACGGATCGAGGCGGTGGATGCCGATGGAGATCCAGGCCGTGAGCGCGCAGCAGAGGAGCACGTGGGCGATGCCGTGCAGCAGGCCGAGGAGCTTCGGCAGCGGGCCGTAGCCCTTCGCGGCCGAGGCCGTGAACGCGTACGTGCCGGCGATCACCATCCCCGCGAGCGCGAACGCGAGAGGGCTGAGGAAGAACGCGCGCAGGAACGCGCGCCCCGCGCCGTGCGCGCCGAAGTAGTGCAGATACTCGACGAGCGACGTGTAGCCCTTGCCGAAGTCGACGCCGTAGCTGCAGGTCTGCAGCAGCCACGCGAGCAGCACGTAGAGCGCTCCGACGAGCGCGCCGAACCTGCGGTTGCGGAACGGCAGCAGCCAGACGTCGTCCGCGAATTCGTGCGAGTCGGCGACGTTCGGGAACGAGCCGCGGCGCACGTACTTGCGCAACGGCGCATCGACCGGCATGGTCTCGTGCGTCGCTTCTCGGACAGCGAGCGTCTGCGGCATGAGCTCCGTGCCGTACAGATACGCGCCGCCGCCGCCCGAGGTGATGCGCGTGGTCGGACTCTCGTCCGAGGTGTAGCGGACGTAGTGATGCAGATCGCCGGAGAGCACGAGCTTCAGCTGCAGTCCCTTCGCGCGGATGAGCGTCTTCTCGAAATGCGCGAGCGTGTTGAACGCCTCGACGTCGCGCCGGCACGTCTTCGGCTCGCCGGCGCCGGGGCAGTTGACCCAGCTCGGCGTGGCGGTGACGAGGATGACTTTCTGCTGCGCGCGCTGCTCTTTCGGAATCGAGTCGGCGAGCTTGCCGAAGTAGCGCAGCTGCGGCCGATCGAGATCGGAGCCGAGCTGGCTGTCGACCGCCCAGATCCACCAGTCCTGCGGCAGGCGCAGGGCGAAGTAGCTGCGCCGCTGGCGCGTGCGCCACGCGCCGATCCAGCGGCCGGTCGACGCCGGATCGTCCGACTTGCGCTGGCAGAAGATGCGAAGGAACGCGGTCAGGCCGTCGTACCAGTCGTGATTGCCGGGCAGCGCGTAAATCGCCGGCGCGAACCGGCCGTGTGCAGGATCGTGCACCACCCACGGCAGCGCGGCGCGATACGGACCGAGGAAGCGGTTCTGGTATTCGTCGTGGGCGGCGGTGGGATAGACCTGATCGCCGCCGAGGAGGAGAAACGCGCCGCGCCTGGTGTCGTGGGTGTTGCCTTCGAACGCGAGCGTGAGGTCGCTGGCGAGCAATCGCGCGACCGAGTACGTCGCGTCGAAGCCGTCGCCGAGGTCGGCCACGTAGTCGAACCACAGCTCGCCGTTCTCGAGCTCGTACGCGTCGTCCACCCCTTCCGACGTCGACAGCGCGGCCTGCAGCTCGCGCTTGTCCGCGTAGGCGCCGAACGCCGAGGCCACGCCCGCCTTCACGCCGGTGCGGGCGAGCTGCCCCGGCGCGAGCCAGTCCGTCATCGGCTTGCGGACGAACTCGATCTGCTCGAGCGTGCCGGCGGTCGGGTGAGGACAGTCGTGGGAGTGCTCGGACATGGGCGGAAGGGCGGGATGATACGCGTGCGTGGGCGGGGGCGCGGTCTCCGTTGGATCGAAGAGATCGTGGAGTGGGTCGGGCGAGATGGTGAGTCGGTCGGGCGAGATCGTCGAGTCCTACCCGCGAGGGGATGAGTCGGTGCGGCGAGATCGTCGAGTCATCCCGGCGAGGTGACGAGTCGGTCCCGCGAGATCGTCGAGTCATACCCGCGAGCGGATGAGTCGGTACGGCGAGATCGTCGAGTCATACCGGCGAGGTGACGAGTCGGTCCCGCGAGGTCGTCGAGTCACATCGCCGCGGTGACGAGTCGGTGCGGCGAGATCGTCGAGTCACCCCGCCGCACTGACGAGTCGCCCCGCCGAGGTGCTCGAGTCACCCCGCCGCACTGATGAGTGACCTCGCCGAGGTGCTCGAACCATGTCGCCGATGCCACTCGACCGTGGCCGCGCTGCGACTCACGAGCTGCCGGCGGCGGCGCGTCACGCCTCGGGACCTGCTTTCGGTTACAGTTGCGCCCTACATCCACCCAGGAGGCACCACATGACCGCCACCGCCACCCCCGAGGCTTCCGCTGCGACGCGCCATCCCGACGTCCGCAACTACATCGGAGGGGAGTTCGTCGACGCGCCCGGCCGCACGCACGTCGACGTCACGAACCCGGCCACGGGCGAGGTGATCTCGCGCGTGCCGCTCTCCGGCGCGGGCGACGTCGATCGCGCGGCCGACGCGGCGCGCCAGGCCCTGCCCGGCTGGGCGGCCACGCCGATCAAGGAGCGCGTGCAGGTCTTCTATCGCTACAAGGCGCTGCTGGAGAAGAACATCGGCGAGCTCGCGGCGCTGGTGACCGAGGAGAACGGCAAGATCCGCAGCGAGGCAGAAGCGGAGGTGCTCAAGTCCGCCGAGCTGTGCGAGTTCGCCGTCTCGCTCCCGCAGATCATCCCCGGCGAGGTGCTGGAGGTCTCGCGCGGCGTCGAGTGCCGCGTCGAGCGCTACCCGGTCGGCGTCGTGGCCTCCATCGCGCCGTTCAACTTCCCGAACATGGTCCCGAACTGGACGATCCCGAACGCGATCGCCCTCGGCAATTGCATGATCCTCAAGCCGAGTGAGCAGGTGCCGCTCAGCGCCGGCCGCATCGCCGAGCTGTTGCGCGAGGCCGGCCTGCCGGACGGCGTGTTCAACGTCGTGCACGGCGGGCAGGAAACGGTCGAGGCGATCTGCGACAACCCGTTCATCGAGGCGGTCAGCTTCGTCGGCTCGACGCACGTGGCCAAGATCGTCTACCGCCGCGCCTCGCAGAACCTCAAGCGCGCGCTGGCCCTCGGCGGCGCGAAGAATCACCTCATCGTCATGCCGGACGCGGAGCCGGACATGACCTCGTCGAACGTCGTGGCCTCGATGTCGGGCTGCGCGGGCCAGCGCTGCATGGCCGCGTCGGTGCTGATGGCCGTCGGCGCGACCGATCACATCATCGAGCGCATGGCCGGCATCGTCCGGGCCATGGTTCCGGGCGTGCACCTCGGCCCGGTGATCTCGCGCGCGGCCAAGGAGCGCATCGAGCGCTACATCACCGAGGCGGAAGAGGCGGGGGCGAAGGTGCTCGTCGATGGACGCGGATACGTGGTGCCGGGGAAAGAAGGCGGCTACTACGTCGGACCGACGCTGATCGACTTCGTCACGCCGGACATGCGCATCGCCCAGGAAGAGATCTTCGGGCCGGTGATGGTGATCGTGCGCGCGAAGGACGTCGATGAGGCGCTCACGGTGCAGAAGCGCTCGCCGTATGGAAATGCGGCGGCCGTGTTCACGGAGAGCGGCGGCGTGGCGCGCTACGTCATGGAGAAGGCCAGCGCGGGCATGGTGGGCGTGAACGTCGGCGTGCCGGTGCCGCGCGAGCCGTTCGGCTTCGGCGGCTGGAACGAGTCGAAATTCGGCGCGGGCGACATCACCGGCCGCGGCTCGATCGAGTTCTGGACCAAGGCCAAGAAGATGACGACGAAGTGGAACAAGGAGGCGGGGGTGAACTGGATGTCGTGACGGTCCCCCGGCGAACCCTGAGCGAAGCGAAGGGTCAAGTTAGCACCTACGAGGCCTGTGGCTCGTGCCTCGCAGGTGCTAACTTGACCCTTCGCTGCGCTCAGGGTTAAACCAATAGACGGCGGCAACGTAATCACAACCCGTGCTCCGCCTCTCCTCCCTCTCCAAAACCTACCCCAACGGCGTCCGCGCTCTGAGCGGCGTCTCGCTCGACATCGATCCCGGCCTGTTCGGCCTCCTCGGCCCGAACGGCGCGGGGAAGTCGACGCTCATGCGCACGATCGCGGCGCTGCAGGAGCCGGATGCGGGCGCGATCTCGCTCGACGGCGTGGACGTGCTCGCGCAGCCGCAGGATTTGCGCAAACGGCTCGGCTATCTGCCGCAGGACTTCGGCGTCTACCCCGGCGTGAGCGCATCGGCGCTGCTCGATCACATCGCCGTGCTGAAGGGCATCAACGACAAGGGCGAGCGGCGCGAGCAGGTCGACGGCCTGCTCGCACTGACGAATCTCTACAACGTGCGCAACAAGGCCGTGAGCACGTTTTCCGGCGGGATGAAGCAGCGCTTCGGCATCGCCCAGGCGCTGCTCGGCAAGCCGCGGCTGATCATCGTCGACGAGCCGACGGCGGGCCTCGATCCGGAGGAGCGCAATCGCTTTCACAACCTCCTGAGCGAGATCGGCGAAGACGCGGTGGTGCTGCTGTCGACGCACATCGTCGAGGACGTGAGCGATCTCTGCCCGCGCATGGCCATCCTCGCCGGAGGCCGCGTGCTCGCCGAAGGGCGGCCGATCGCGCTGATGGAGGAGCTGCGCGGGCGGTTGTGGCGCAAGACCGTGCCCAAAGCGGCCGTCGAGAGCTATCGCGCGCAGCACCAGGTCATCTCCACCCATCTCTTCGCCGGGCAGACGCAGGTGCACGTGCTCGCGGAGACCCAACCGGAAGCTGGATTCGAGCCGATCGACCCCGACCTCGAAGACGTCTACTTCGGGGTGCTGGCCTCATGCTGAGGGACGTCGCCGCGTTCGAGTGGCGCTACCACACGCGCCAGGCCGCGTTCTGGGGCGCGTCGCTGCTGTTCGCGCTGCTGGGCTTCACGCTGTCGGCGACCGGCTTCGGCCCGTCGAACGTGGCCGTGAACGCCCCGTGGCTGCTGATGGAGTCGATGGGCTTTCTGTCTCTGCTGGCGGTGTTCGCCTCGGCGATCTTCTGCGCGAACGCGGTCATCCGTGACTCCGAGCACCGCATGGCGGAGATCGTCCACACGACCCCGATCGGCAAGCTCCACTACCTCGGCGGCCGTTTCGCCGGCGTGTTCCTGGCGACGCTGACGGCGACGTCGTTCGCGTACATCGGCTCGATCGTCGGCATGTACGCCTCGGCGCTCGATCCGGAGCGCGTGGCCGCGTTCGATCCGCTGGCCTATCTGCGCGCGTTCGCCATCCTCACGATCCCCAACGTGCTGTTCGCGTGCGCGGTGCTGTTCGCGCTCGCGGCCACGACGCGCAACGCACTGGCCTGCTACGCGGGAGCGGTGGTGCTGTACGTCCTCTACTTCGTGGCCGCGGCGCTGACGGACTCGCCGCTCATGGCCGGCTCGTCGCCGGGCGGCGGCGGGCGGGTGGGACCGGCGCTGCTCGATCCGATCGGCCTGACGGCGTTCTTCGAGATGACGCGCTACTGGACGGTGGTCGAGAAGAACACGCGCGGCGTGGGGTTGTCGGGACTGTTGCTGGCGAATCGGGCGATCTGGATCAGCGCGACGGCGATGATCTTCGCGGCGACGTATCGGGCGTTCACGTTTCGCCTCATCCGACGCAAATCCGTTCCCCGTGGAGCGGCGGGCTCTCAGCCCGCCGGAGAAGAATTCGGCGGGCTAAGAGCCCGCCGCTCCACGACGCAGCGAATCTCGTGGCTCGCCTCCTTCCGCTCCGCCACGAAGCTCGAATTGCGCGCCTTGCGCTCGATCCCCTTCCTGCTGCTGCTCGTGCTGTGGGCCGCGCTCGCGGGGACGGAGATCTACTCCGACATCCGCGACGTGGAGTACGGCTCCGCGCTCTATCCGGCGACGGGACTGATCCTCACGGCGCTGCGCCAGCCGCTGGCGATGATGGGAATGATCCTCATCGTCTACTACGCGTCGGAGCTGTTCTGGCGCGAGCAGCGCCATCGCTTCGCCTCGATCGCCGACACCACGCCGGCATCGCCGTCGGCGATGCTCGCGGCGAAGTGGTCGGCGCTGGCGACGCTCGTCGTGGCGATCATCGCCGCGGGCCTGCTCCCCGGCGTGCTGCTGCAGCTCGCCACCGGCTATCTGCACTTCCAGCCGCTCACCTATCTGGCCTTCTTCTGGTTCGCGGGATTGCCGCTGATCCTGTTCGCCGGCGCGGCGCTGGCGGTGAACGCGCTCGTGCCGAACCGCTACGCCGGCATGCTGGCCGTGCTCCTCGTCGGCATCCTCTCGCAGCGCGGCGAGCTGTTCGGGCTCGAGCATCCGCTGTTCCGCTTCGCCGCCGCGCCGCCGGTGCGCTTCTCCGACATGAACGGCTTCGGCCACGCCGCCGCGCCGTTCCACCTGGCCATGCTGCACTGGAGCGTGGTCACGGCGCTCCTGTTCGCGTTCACGGCCAGCGTGTGGCGCGCGGTCGGACGGCCGCTGCGCGAGCGCTTGCGCTTCGCTCGCTTGCCGCTGGTGCTGCCGGTGCTCGCGCTGGCCACCGGCGCGTGGCTGTTCTACGACACGAACATCGCCAACGAGTACGTCACCTCGAGCGAGCTCCTCGACTGGCGCGAGCAGTTCGAGAAAAAGTACGCGCACCTGGCCACGCTGCCGCAGCCGCGCACCGCCGCCGTCGACGCGACCGTCGATCTCTTTCCGAGCGAGCAGCGCTACCGCGTGCGCGGCCGCGACACGCTGCGCAACGAGACGGCCAAACCGATCGCCACCGTGCTCGTCTCCGTGCCGCGCGATGCCAGGTCGTACTCGATCGCCATCCCGCACGCGCGCCTGGTCGCGAACGACAAGCGCTACGGCTTCCTCCGTTTCGAACTGACGCCGCCGCTGGCGCCGAATGCCACCACGGAGTTGCATTACGAGCTGGCCTTCAAAAATCAGGGCGACTCGGTCGTGGCCAACGGCTCGTACCTCGTCAACGCCGAGGGGTTTCCGTTCGTCGGGTACCGGCGGCAGTTCACCATCGACGATCCTCGCGAGCGTCGCCGGCGCGGACTGCCCGAGGTGGCGGCCGGCGTGGACGAACAATTCGAGCGCGCGCGAATCGCGCTCACGATCTCGACGTCGGAAGACCAGACCGCCATCGCGCCCGGCCACCTCGCGCGCACGTGGACGGCGAACGACCGGCGCTACTTCCGCTACGAAAGCGACGTGCCGCTGCTGAACGCGTTCGCCATCGCCTCCGCGCGTTACGAGGTCATCCGCCGCCAGCATCGCGGCGTGACGTTCGAGCTGTGGCATCACCACGAGCAGAACGTCGAGGCCATGTTCACCGCGGCCATGGCCTCGTTCGACTATTGCTCCGACAACTACGGCCCGTACCCGGGCAAGCAGCTGCGCCTCGTCGAGGTGCCGTCGTACTGGAACTTCGGCGCGTTCGCGATGCCGGAAGTGGTGTTCCTGGTCGAGAACCGCACGTTCCTCATCGACACGCGCGACCCGAATCGCCCCGATCTGCTGGCGCGCCGCATCGCTCATGAAGTGGCGCACGAGTGGTGGGGTCACCGGGTCACGCCGAAGAGCGGCCCCGGCGCGAGCACGATCGTGGAGTCGCTGACGAAGTACACCGAGCTGCGCGTGGTCGAGCGCCTGCGCGGCGCCGAACAGGTGCACCGCATGCTGGCGCTCGAGCACGACCGCTACCTCGCCGGCCGCTCGGAGACCGACAAGGTCGAAGTGCCGCTCACGCTGACCGAGGGGCAGCCGTACCTCTACTACGGCAAAGGCGCGCTGGTCTTCTCCGCCATCCGCGATCTCATCGGCGAGGCGCGGCTCAACCTCGCCCTGCGCAACTTCTTCACCGAAGAGAGCGTGCACGAGAACCGCGCCACCACGGCCGACCTGCTGCGCCACCTGCAGCGCGTCGCGCCGCGGGAGTTCCCGCTGATCCGGGAGTGGCTGTCGGAGATCGTGCTCTACGACTTTTCCGTGAAGTCGGCCGAGCTGCGCGGCCGCGAGCTGATCGTGCACGTCGACGCGCACAAATTCGCCGCCGACGGCAAAGGCCGCGAAACGCCGCGGGCGATGAGCGAGGCCATCGAGATCGGCGCCGGCGACCAGGTGACGAAGCACGTGCTGCACGAGGGCGACAACACGATCGTCATCGCCGTGGAGGGGAAGCCGGAGAACGTGGAGGTCGATCCGCACTATCTGAGGATCGACCGGAATCGGTTCGACAACGTCAAACGTGGAGCGGCGGGCTCTTAGCCCGCCGACGAGAACCCGGCGGGCTAAGAGCCCGCCGCTCCACGTTCGGACCACCAGGTCCAGGGGTAGTCTTCAACGCGATCGACGAGGCCCGCGCGCACAGGATTGTCGAGGATGTACTCGCGTTTCACGTCGAGGTTCTCGCCGCCCCGCACGATTCGATCGAAGGACTCGCGCTGCCAGAGCGAACCTGCGCGCGGCAGGATGCGATTGATTCGGTACGCCGACGCGCTCTTGATCCGCCGCAGGATCTGCGGCAGTGATGCATCCTCGGACGGCATGACGATCAGATGCACGTGATCCGGCATCACCACCGCAGTATCGAGCCAGCAGAGTTGCTCGTGGTCATGAAGACAGGATGCAAGCACGACATCGCGCGCGGACGGTGGCACTTCCCGATTTCGCGTGCAGAACGTCACGTAATACGTGCGATCCGCCTTCAAAAAATGCGGTAACCGTCCGCGATAGGCGTGTGTGTTGTCCGGAACAGGCACACACCGATTCTCCCTCGGCGTGCAAATTCGCTACTGGCTGTGGAGCGGCGGGCTCTTAGCCTGCCGAAGAGAACCCGGCGGGCTAAGAGCCCGCCGCTCCACGGTTCAGTCTCTCCAGCAACTGCTCCGGCGTGGCCTCGAACGTGCGCGCGATCTGCGGCGCGTGAATGGAGTCCTGCAAGGTCCCGCTCATGTCGTCGAGGATCGCCCGCAGCGGTGCCGGCACGTCGCGCCACTGTTCCTCGGTCGCACTGATGAAGTAGTACGTCGTCGTGCAATTGGCGTCCGTGCGGCCGCTCTCGCCGGCGAGGAACGAGAGCAGCCGCACGAGGGCATCCTTCAGCGCGGCCGGGTCGGCGAACGATGCGTGCACGTCGCGCAGGAGGCCTTGCAGCTCCCACGAGGCGCGACGGAAACGCACCGCCGCCTTCCACGTCGCGTCGAAGTCATTCATCTTTTTCTTTGAACACCGTGTCGATGGCCAGCCCCGCGGCGAGCAGCAGCTCGGCCGTACCGGCGCGCGTGTCGTGCAGATCGATCACGTACGTATCGGCATTGGTGAAGAGCTCCTTCGCCAGCCCGGCCCACTTCTTGGTCACGCGGCCGAGCTCCTGCCCGTTCGGCCCCAGGAGCTGAAAGTTCCACCCTTTCCAGTCGCCTTTGACCTCGCCGACCTCGCGCTCCTGCGCGTCGAAGATGCGGAAGGAGGGGCCGAGGGACAGCACCTTCTTCTGAAAGGAGCCGAGGTCGCGGCCGCGCGAGCGGACGTGCACGCGCGGCCGGAAGATGGCCACGCCGCGATGGATGGACAACACCTTCGGGCCGCCTTCCTGCTCGTAGACGTTGACCACCGTCGGCAGCGCGGCGTTGTTCACGAGGAGGCGCAGGTACTTCACCCACCCCGGCGGCTCTTCTTTGGCGATGCCGATCGGCGCGCCGGACTGCGGGTCGAGCAGGTCGTACACGGCGACCAGCTTCATGAAGCCGACCCGCTCCTTGACGACGTACGTCCGGCGATCGAACAGGCTCATCGCGCCGCTCCCGCCTTGACCGGGAACGGCGGACGCTGCGGCTTCGGCACCGGATGGGCCTCGAGATCCTTCAGCACGAGGTCGAGCGCCTTGTCGAGCTGCGGATCGCGGCCGGCCACCCAATCCTTCGGCGTGATCTCGACCTCGTAGTCGGGCGGCACGCCGACGTTCTCGATGGCGTAGCCCTCCTCCGGCGTCCAGTAGGCGAGGTTCGGCGAGGTGATGAAGCCGCCGTCCATCAGATCGGGATAGCCGAGGATGCCGACCAGGCCTCCCCAGGTGCGGCGGCCGACCAGCGGCCCCAGGCCGAGGTGCTTGAACGACCACGGCAGGAAATCGCCGCCGGAGCCGGCGCTCTCGTCGATGATCATCGCCTTCGGACCCTGGATCGACGCCAGCGGGGTCTTGAGCGTCTCCCCGTAGCGCGTGGTCCAGAAGGAGAGCAGCGGCCGGCGCAGGATGTCGATGTAGTAGTCGGCCACCAGACCGCCGCCGTTGTAGCGCTCATCGACGATGATCGCGTCGCGGTTCGCCTGCGGGAAGAAGTACCTCTTGAAGTACTCGTGTCCCTCCTCGGCCGTATTCGGCACCCAGACGTACGCCACGCGGCCGTTCGACTTGTCGGTGACGTAGCGGAGGTTGCGCTCCACCCAATCGCGGTTGCGCAGCGCGGACTCGTTCGGGATCGGGACGACCTGCACCGTGCGCGAGCCGGTGCCGTCGGGGTTCGGCCCGACCGTGATCTCGGTGAAGCGGCCGGCCGTGCGCTCGAAGCGCGCGTAGAGGTTGTCGGGATACTTGAGGTCCTTGCCGTCGACGGCGAGGAGGTACTCCCCTTCCACGACGTCGATGCCGGGCTCGGTGAGCGGCGCGCGCAGCTCGGGATTCCAGTTCAGGCCACCGTAGACCTTCTTGAAGCGATAGCGGTTGTTGACGACCTCGTAGTCGGCGCCGAGGAGACCGCCGGGAATGGCCTCGACGTCGGCCAGCGTGTCGCCGCCGCCGAGGTAGAAGTGGCCGACCACGAGCTCACTGCCGTACCACTGCATGAGGCGGTTGAGGTCCTGGCGCACGGAGACGTCCTGGAGGAACGGCGCGTATTTGGCGCGCAGTTGCTCGAGATTCGCCCCGTGGTGATTGGGGTCGTAGAACCAGTCGCGATGGAGGCGGATCGACTCGTCGAAGATCTGCTTCCACTCGGCGCGCGGATCGACGCGCACTTCCACGTCGCCGATGCCGAGCCTGCGCTTCGACGGATCGAGCTTGTCGCCGGCGTCGGCGATGGACCAGGAGTCCTTCATGCGCAGCAGCACGCGCTTGCCGTCGCGGGAGAGCTCGAAGCGGTTCACGCCCTCGAGGATCGTGTCTTCCTTGCGCTTGGTCAGATCGAAGCGCGCCAGCGAGGCCGGCTCGTCGGGCGTGAAGGCCTGGCCGTTCGGCCGCTTGAGGTAGTGCAGCTGCCCCGTCGTGGCGATCTGCAGATCGGTGTAGAAGGCTTCCGGAATCGGCAGCGCCTGGATGCGCTGCGCGAGGCGCGCGAAATCGATCGAGACGCTGACCGGCTTCTTCGGCTCTTCCTTCTTCTCCTCCTTCTTCGGCTCGGGAGTGGCCGTCGCCTCGGGCGCGGGCGTTTCTTCATCGCTCTCTTTGGCGAGAGGAGAAGGCACGCCCTTCGGCAGGACGGCGAGATAGATCTCGTTGGTCTGGCGCATGTCGATGGACTGCTGCGAGAACCAGTCGGAGGTGGGGCCGGCGTTCGTGGAGGCGACGAAGTAGAGGTACTTGCCGTTGGGATCGAAGACGGGCTCGCGCGCGTCGGCGACGCCGTCGGTGATGGGGTACGACTTCTTCTCGGCGACGGACCAGATCGAGATCGACTGCATGTTCGTCGGGCCGGTGCGCGTGTAGGCGAGCCACTTCGAGTCGGGCGACCACGACTGATCGAGGATGGGGTCGGGGCGATAGAGCACGTTCTGCGAGACCTTGGTGGCGTTGCCGCTGGCGACGTCGAGCACGTACAGCGACTGCGAGTTGTCGACGTAGCTGAGCAGCTTGCCGTCGGGCGACCAGCGCGGCCGGTCGTAGTAGCCGGCGCCCGTGACTTTGATCTTCTTCGTGGCGCCGTGGCCGTCCTGCGGCGCGATGCGCAGCTCGTATTCGCCGGTCTCGTCGGTGAAGTACGCGACCGACTTGCCGTCCGGCGACCAGACCGGCGAGCGATCGTTCGCGCCGGTGGACTGGGTGAGGTTGCGGTCGTCGCCCTTCTCGGCGGGGACGGTGACGATCTCGCCGCGGAGCTCGAACGCGGCGCGCGCGCCGGTCGGCGAGAGGCTGGCGTTGCGGATGTACTTCGCGCCTTTGACGAAGCGCGGGCGCGTCTCGGCGAGGTCGGTGGCGATGCCGATCTTGAGCCGCGTGTCGTTGCGCGAACTGGGATCGAGCAGATGGATGTAGCCGGCCTGCTCGAAGGCGATCCGGCCCGCGCCGCTGCTGGCGGCGAGCACGGGGAAGTCGGTGAAGTTCGTCAAACGCTCGATGCGCTTCGTGCCGCGGTCGAACGAGTAGACGTTGAATTCGCCGTCGCGATCGGAGCGGAAGTAGAGCGCGTTGCCGAGCCACGCCGGATCGGTGTCGTTCGAGCGCCCTTCCGGCTGCGGGACCTGCTCGAGATCGAGCGTGGCCAGGTCGAGCAGCATGATCCGCGTGGTCGTGCCGCCGCGGTAATGCTTCCAGCCGCGGAAGACGTCGGCCAGCGGCGTGTAGGCGAGCGTCTTGCCGTCGGGCGAGAGTGCCGCGCGGGCCGCGCTCGGCACGGGGAGCTTCGACACCGCGCCGCCGCCGATGGGGACGGTGAACAGCTGCGTGTGGCGGCGCGTGTGCGCTTCGCGGCCGGAGGAGAAGAGGATGGACTTGCCGTCCGGCGTGAAGCCGAGGACCACGTCGTCGGCGGGGTGCCAGGTCAGGCGCTTCGGCTCGCCGCCGCGGCTCGGCACCACGTAGACGTCCGTGTTGCCCTCGTAGCGGCCGGTGAAGGCGACGAGCGAGCCGTCAGGCGAAAAGCGCGGCGCGGTCTCGATGCCGGGATGCGAGGTGAGCCTGGCCACGCCCGAGCCGTCGAGGTTCGCGGTCCAGAGGTCGTTCGCGTAGCCGAAGGCGATGCGGTTCGCGCTGACGGCCGGATCGGTGAGCAACCGCGTGTCCGTCACGTCCACGGCGAGGAGGGGCGAGGCGGCGAGCACGCACAGCAGGAGCAGCGTCTGCAGTGTTTTCATGACGCGCGAGTGTAACGCGGGCGGTGTTACCCTCGCCGCTAACAAGTGGGGCGGAGAGCGGAGGGCGGGGGGCGGAGAATCGCCGGTGCTTCTCCGCCCTCCGCCCTCCCCCCTCCGCTCCCGCCAGTCGGAGGTTCTGGATGAGCGTGGAGCAGTCGGCGTCCGTGTCCGAAGACCTCAACTCGTACAACATCGCCCAGGCGCAGTTCGACCGGGCGGCGCAGTACCTCGACATCGGCGAGGGGTTGCGCGGCTGGCTGCGCGGGACGACGCGGCTCATCAAAGTGGAGTTCCCGATCGAGCGCGACGACGGCTCGGTGGCGATCTACCACGGCTATCGCGCGCTGCACTCGCGCGTGCGCGGCCCGGGCAAGGGCGGCATCCGCTATCACCCGCAGGTCAACGCCGACGAGGTGCGCGCGCTGGCGTCGTGGATGACGTGGAAGTGCGCGGTGGCGGACATCCCGTTCGGCGGCGCGAAGGGCGGCATCGTCTGCGATCCGAAGACGCTGTCGAAGAACGAGCTGCGCAAGATCACCCGGCGCTTCATCGTCGAGCTGGGCGATCTCATCGGGCCGCACACCGACATCCCCGCGCCCGACGTGAACACGACCGCCGAGACCATGGCCTGGATCTACGACACGTACGACATGATGCACGGCGGCGCGAACAACCTGCCGGTGGTGACGGGCAAGCCGATCGACCTCGGCGGCTCGCGCGGGCGCAACGAGGCCACGGCGCGCGGCTGCCTGTTCGTCACGCGCCGGGCCATCGAGCGCGGCGCGATTCCGGGGCTGGACACGCTCGAAGGTGCGCGCGTGGTGATCCAGGGCTACGGCAATGCGGGCGCGATCGCGGCGAAGCTCTTTTCCGAGGCCGGCGCGATCATCATCGCGGTGAGCGACTCCACCGGCGGCGTGTTCGGCAACGACGGCATCGATCCCGATGGGGCGCTAAGGCACAAGGAGCGAACGGGCTCGGTGGTCGGCCTCCCCGGCACGACCAGCATCACGAACGATGAGCTGCTGCAGACGCCGTGCGACGTGCTGATCCCGGCCGCGTTCGAGAACCAGATCACCGCCGCGAACGTCGACGGCGTGCAGACGCGCGTGGTGGCCGAGGCGGCGAACGGGCCGACCACGCCGGCGGCGGACGCCGTGCTGTTCGAGCGCGGCATCCCCGTGCTGCCCGACATCCTCACCAACTCCGGCGGCGTGACGGTGAGCTATTTCGAGTGGGTTCAGAACATCGAGAACGAGCACTGGAGCGAGGACGAGGTGAACGCCAAGCTCCGCCGGAAGATGGAGGATGCCACCGACGCCGTGCTGGAGATGCAGCTCGACATCCGCGACCGCAAGCAGGCCAGCGTGGACCTGCGCACGGCGGCCTTCGCGCTGGCGATCAGGAGAGTGGCGAAGGTGGCGGGGGAACGGGGGATCTGGCCGTGACTGCAGGGGGCAGGGCGCAGGGCGCAGAGGGCAGATGAGGTGTCGCGGGTGCGTCCGCGTCGCGCTTCTGTGGCTGTGAAGCGGGTGCACCCGCGATGAGCCATCTGCGCCCTGCGCACGCCCGTGACTGCAGGGGGGAGGGGGCAGGGCGCAGAGGGCAGATGGGTTATCGCGGGTGCATCCGCGTCGCGCTTCTGTGGCTGTGAAGCAGGATGCAGCCGCGACAAGCCATCTGCGCCCTGCCCCCTCCGGAGCGGGTGCACCCGCGTCGCGCTTCTGTGGCTGAGACGCGGTTGCACCCGCGGAAAGCCATCTGCGCTCTGCGCCCTGCGCTCTGCCCCCTCCGGCGTTAGCGCCGGTACTTCTCCTCGATCTTCTCCAGCCGCGCGTCGATCTGCTCGCGCGAGAACCACCGGCCGCGCACCATCACGCCGTCGATGTGCGACGCGTTGGCGATGTCGGTCAGGGGGTTGTCGTTGAGGAGCACGAGATCGGCGCGCTTGCCGGGCTCGATCGTGCCGAACGCATCCTGCTTTTTGAAGTACTCGCCCACGCTCGCCGTGCCGCTGCGCAGGATGTCGTAGTTCGACATGCCGGCCTCGCGCATGACCTGCAGCTCGTGATGGAGGGAGAAGCCGGGGATGCTGAACTGCTGCGGCGCGTCGGTGCCCATGAGGATCTTCACGCCGCCCTTGTACATCGCGCTCAGGATGCGCCTGCGGTTCTCGATGATGTTCTTCGCCGCGGCGGCCGGCAGTTTCTCGGCGCGGTCGTTGTACATCTTCGACCAGCTCTCCACGGCCTGCTGCGGGACGTACTTCAGCTCGGGATAGGCGCGCAGCGTTTCGAGCGGCGTGGCGTTGAACAGCACTTTCCAGAGCGCGGACGTCGGCACGATCCAGACGCCGGCGTCTTTCGATTTCTTCACCAGCGCGGCGAGCTTTTTCTCATCGACCGGCCCTTTCGCCGCATCGAGCGCCTCGGCATACCCGTCCATGTGATCGAAAGTCTCCTGGCCCGACTCGATGGCGTGCACCACGCCGACCGCGTCGGGCACGTGGCCGCCGAAGCGGATGCCGACCTCGCGCGCGGTCTTCGCCAGCGCGTCGTACTCCTCGAGCGTGAGCCCCTCGTGGACCTTGATCAGATCCCACCCTTCTTTCTGTTGCTGTTTGACCTTGTCGATGGCGTCCTGCGGCGAGGTGATGTACTGGCCGGTGAACGCCGGGCCGGCGACGTAGAGGTTCGGCGCGACGATCTCGCCTTTCTTCTGGTACTCGCGCAGGTTCAGCTGGCCGTCGTGGCCGAGCATGCCGCGCACGGTGGTGACGCCGTTGGCGAGGTAGAGAAACAGCACGTCGTCGAGCAGTCCCGGCGGGCCGTTCGGCGCGGGGATGTGGCCGTGCATCTCGGCGAGGCCGGGCATGAGGAACTTGCCGCGAGCCTCGACGACGACCGCGTCTTTCGGCAGCTCGGCCGGAGCCTTGGCCAGGATCGCCTCGATCTTTCCGTCCTTGACAACGACGGTCTGCCGCTGGGCGACGTTCGGCGAGGTCATGGAGATCACGCTGGCGTCGCGGAAGACGACGGTCTGCGCGAGGGTCGGAAGGGCGAGTGCCAGGGAGAGAACGAGGGCGATCTTGCGCATGGTCGCGAACAAAATCGCAAAACGCCGCCGCTTTCATTCCAGCGGCGGCGTCCGGCTCACGCCTGCGGCGGTGGCGGAACGGTGAACCCGTGCTTGAGGGCCACGGCGACGACCTTGCCCATGTCCTCGCACGAGCCGGCGGTCTCGGCATCGAGCTCGGTGAAGAAGCTGCTCGCGCCGGCCGGGCTGGTGATGACGACGAACTTGGCGGTGGGCGAGGTGATGCGGTAGCGGTGCGGCGTGCCGGCGGGGATGTGGAAGAAGCAGCCGGGCGTGGCGGCGAGTTTCGCGCCCTCGATCCAGACGTCCGCCTCCCCCTCCGTCACGACGTACGCCTCGGACCACGGGTGAACATGGGGCGGCGGCCCGCTCCCCGCTGAGCCCTCGAGCTCGAAGATCTCGTACGCGCCGCCGGTCTGCTGGGACGAGGCCAGCACGCGCACGACGTCGCCGACCACGCGCAGGCGCGCGCCGTCGGAAGGTTTGGCTACGATCGAATGCATGACTGCTCCTTTCGGGAGCGTCTACGGAGCCGGCACCAGATCGGATTGCGGCACCGGCAGGATCTTCATCAGCGCCGCGTAGACCACGAAGGCCACGCCGAAGCCGACGAACCAGCCGTAGTCGTACAGCGGCTTGAGCGCCGGCACGGCCAGGCCGATCCAGGCGAAGAAGCAGCCGAGCAGCGTCGCCACGACGGCCCGCAGATTCCAGCCGCCCGCGTACGTGTACTCGCCCTGCTGGCGATAGAGATCGGCCAGCGCGAGCTTTTTGTCGCGCACGACCCAGTAGTCCGCGATCAGCACGCCGGCGATCGAGCCGAGGCCGCCGGAGTAGCCGACCAGCCAGGTGAAGATGTAGCCGCTCGGATCGGCCAGCAGGCGCCACGGCATCATCACGATGCCGGCGATGCCGGTGATCAGGCCGCCGGTGCGGAAGGAGATCAGCTTCGGGAAGGCGTTGGCGAAGTCGTTCGCCGGCGAGACCACGTTCGCGGCGATGTTGACCGACAGCGTGGCCACGACCACGGTGAACATCGAGATGGCGATCACGAGCGCGCTGTCGAAGCGGCCGACGAGCTTCACCGGATCCCACAGCTCATTCATCGATACGCCGCGATAGATGACCGCCGCGGCGCTGGTGATGATCACGCTCATGGCCGCGAACAGCGTCATGGTCGTCGGCAGGGCCACGACCTGTCCCACGGCCTGCTCTTTCTGGCTGCGGCCGAAGCGGGTGAAGTCCGGCATGTTCAGGGACAGCGTGGCCCAGAAGCCGATCATGGCCGTGAGCGAGGGGATGAACACCGGCTTGAACTCGGCCCACGTGGTGAGCTTGCCGGGATGCGAGACGAGGTAGCCGAGGCCGCCCGCGCGCCAGACGGCCCAGCCGAGGAGGAGAGCGGTCATGATCAGCACGAACGGCGCGGCCCAGTTCTCGACCAGGCGCAGGAGGTCCATGCCTTTATAGATGATGAAGATGTTCATCCCCCAGAAGAGGAGGAAGGAGAGCCACATCGTCGGCGTGTGGCCGCCGATCGGGCCGCCGAGGAGCGTGTTCCAGTTCGGAATCACCGAGCCGAAAAAGGTGTGCAGCGCCTCGCCGCCGATCCACGCCTGGATGCCGAACCAGCCGCAGGCCACGATGGCGCGCATGATCGCCGGCAGGTTCGAGCCGATCGTTCCGTAGCTCGCCCGCGCGAAGACCGGGAAGGGGATGCCGTACTTCGTGCCGGGGTGGGAGTTGAGCAGGATCGGGACGAGCACGATGGTGTTGCCGAGGAGGATCGTGATCAGGGCCTGCCACCAGTTCATGCCCGCGCTGATCAGTCCCGACGAGAGCATGTACGTCGGGATGCAGTGCGCCATCGAGATCCAGAGCGCGGCGTAGTTGTACGTCGTCCAGTCGCGCCGTGCCACCGGAACGGGCGCGAGGTCTTCGCTATAGAGGCGGCTGTGCTCGATGGAGCGATGGTCGCGGAGCTCCACGCGCCCATCGGCGTGATGGATCACATCGTCGTTGGTCGGCATGGAGGCGATTGTAGCGAAAAGGCGTACACTCGCCTCCTTCAAGTCCCCCGAAAGGAAACCGACACATGGCCGACCTGTCGACGACATTCACCGGTCTGCAATTCGAAAATCCCTTCCTGCTCGCGTCCGCTCCGCCGACCGAGTCCGACTCGAACATCATTCGCGCGTTCGAGGCCGGCTGGGGCGGCGTGGTCACGAAGACCATCGGCCTCCATCCGGTCGTGAACGTCAAGGGCCCGAAGACCAAGTTCCTGCGCGCCGAGAACTCCGGCACGCGCCTGTCGATGAACAAGCGCGGCCCCGACACGACGCTCATGGCCTCGTGGAATTGGGAGCTGATCTCGGACAAGCCGCTGGACTGGTGGATCGGCAAGCTCGCGCGCATCAAGCAGCAGTTCCCGAAGCGGATGCTGGTGGCGTCGATCATGGCCGGCTCGGGGAACGACAAGGAGCTGCACAACTGGCAGACGCTGGCCAAGGCGTGCATCGCCGAGGGGGTGGATGCGCTGGAACTGAACTTCTCCTGTCCGCACATGGACCGCATCGACATGGGCTCGAACGTCGGCAAGGACAAGGTGCTCTGCTCGGTGGTGACCCAGGCGGTGAAGGAAGTGTCGACGGTACCGGTGTGGGTGAAGCTCACGCCCGCGACCTCGAACATCGTCGAGGAAGCCACGGCCACGTTCCTCGGCGGCGCCGACGCGATCTGCTCGTCGAACACCTGGCCCTCGCTGCCGCTGGTCGATCCGCAGACGCTCGACTTCGAGATGAACGTCGAGGGCTACACGTCGTCGGGCGGCCTCGGCGGCCCGGCGATCCTGCCGCTGTCGATGGCCAAGATGAGCCAGATGACGAAGGCCTTTCCGGACAAGGAGTTCTCCGGCATCGGCGGCGTCTCCACGTTCGAGCACGCCCTGAACTATTTCCTCCTCGGCTGCGGCAGCGTGCAGGTGTGCACCGCGGCGATGCTCGATCACGCCATCGGGCCGAACGTGATCAAGGCTCTGACGAGCGGCATGAGCGAGTTCATGGAACAGCGCGGCTTCGCCTCGCTGAGCGACTTCCGCGGCCTGCGGCGCGACCGCATCGTGCAGCACTCGCAGATCAAGCGGCCGGATACGGCGGATTACCACGGGGGGTACAGCGAGGAGCATGAGGGGTATGCTGCCGCGGCCGTCGAGGTGTCATCCCGAGCGTAGTCGAGGGATCCCCTCCCCATGGCGTGGAAGCAGTACTTCCTGTACATGATGACGAACCGGTGGAAGAACGTGCTCTACACCGGCATGACGAACTCTCTGGAACGCCGCGTCGCCGAGCACAAAAGCGGCACCGTTCCGGGCTTCACGAAGAAGTACAACTGCGATCGACTCGTCTATTACGAAGAGTACGCGGAGATCACGGAGCTGATCGATCGGGAGAAACAGATCAAGCGCTGGTCGCGAAAGAAGAAAGACGCGTTGATCGCACAGATGAACCCGCAGTGGGATGACCTCGCCGCCGAGTGGTACCTTGACCGTGTCCTCCCGAGCGAAGTCGAGGGATCTTCCACCGACTCGCCTGAGGCAGGGGATCCCTCGACTTCGCTCGGGATGACACCAAAGGAAATGCAATGACCGACCTTCTCGAAACCACCGACACCGACACCCTCACCCAGTACAAAGCCCACTCCTGGCCCGCCGCCGCGACCTACTACGAGGAGCCGCTCGTGCTCGAGCGCGGCGAGGGGATGCACGTCTTCGACGAGCAGGGCAACCGCTACCTCGACTGCTTCGGCGGGGTGCTGACGGTCTCGATCGGGCACGCCAATCCGGACGTGAACCGGGCCATCCATGAGCAGATCGACAAGATCACGCACACCTCCACGCTCTACGTGAACAAGCCGGCCGCGGAGCTGGGCGCGGCGGTCGCGAACGTGACGCCGGGCAAGCTCAATCGCAGCTTCTTCTCCAACAGCGGCACGGAGGCCGACGAGACGGCGATGCTGCTGGCGCGGCTCTACACGGGGCGGCAGGAGCTGATCGCGCTGCGCCACGCGTATCACGGGCGGACCATGCTCTCGATGAGCGCGGCCGGCCATTCGACGTGGCGGCACGGCGGCACGGCGGTCGCGGGGATCAAGCACGCCTACGCGCCGTACTGCTATCGCTGCCCGTTCGGCGCGACGCCGGACAACTGCGGCGTGCGCTGCGCGACGGACATCGAGGACATGATCCTCACCACCACCGACGGCAAGATCGCCGGCATGATCGCCGAGCCGATCCTCGGCGTCGGCGGCTTCATCACCCCGCCGAAGGAGTACTTCAAGATCGTCATCGACATCATCCACCGCTACGGCGGCATCTTCATCGCCGACGAGGTGCAGACCGGCTGGGGGCGCACCGGCGACAAGTGGTGCGGCATCGAGCATTGGGAGGTCGAGCCGGACGTGATGACGTTCGCCAAGGGCATGGCCAACGGCACGCCGGTGGGCTGCACGACCACGACCGACGAGATCGCGCAGGCGTTCCCGTCGCTGACGTTCGCGACGTTCGGCGGCAATCCCGTCACCGCCGCCGCGGCCGTGGCCACGATCCGCTACATCGACGAGCACGACCTGCCGCGCAATGCCGCCGTGGTCGGCGCGTATCTGCGGGAGAAGCTCGAGGCCCTCAAGGAAAAGTACCCCGTCATCGGCGACGTGCGCGGCATGGGCCTGATGCAGGCCATCGAGTGCGTGGAAGACCGCACCACCAAGACGCCGGCGCCGAAGGCGGTGCTGAAGGTGTTCGAGGAGACGAAGCGCCGCGGGGTGCTGATCGGCAAGGGCGGCCTGTTCGGCAATGTGATCCGCATCGGACCGCCGCTCATCGCGACGAAGAGCGACATTGATGAATTGGTGGGCGCGCTGGACGCGGCGTTCGCGACGGTCTAGTGGAGCGGCGGGCTCTCAGCCCGCCGACTCAATTCCGATTTCCGGCGGGCTAAGAGCCCGCCGCTCCATTTTTAGCGCGCCACAGCCTCGATCTCGAGCAGTAAATCGGCGCGACACACGTCGGCCTCGAGATAGAGGTTGCTCGCGAACACGCCCGCCAGCCGCTCGGCGATGCGCTCGGAATCCTCGGCCCGGCGCACGTACGTCTTGGCCGCGACGACGTCGCTCAGCGTGCGGCCGGTCTGCGCGAGCACGATCTCGATGTTGCGCAGGGTCTCGTCGAGCTGCGCCAGCACGTTACCGCGGTGCACGGTATCGTGGCCGATCACGCTCGACGTACCGGAGACGAAGACCGTCTCGTTCCAGATCGTGGCCCGCGAGAACGACGGGCTCTTCACGCCGTACTGCGGCGGGTAGTTGTACGCGGCCACCTGGCGCGGATTCTCGACCTGCACGCCCGGCTCGCGCGCCGCCAGAAAGTACGTGACCAGCCCGCGTCCCTGCATCCCCACCGCGCTCGCCGCCGGCAGATCGACGTCGTGGTGGTACCCGGCCTCGACGAATGCGTCGTGACGTCCGGCGCAGAAGAGCTGATAGCGCTCGCCGTTCGGCTCATGCTCGTTGATGCCGCCGACGTAGTTCCACATGCGGATGAAGTACGGATAGCCGGCCGCGCGCACGTCGGCGATGAGGCGCGCGTAGACGTCGCGCGAGATCGTCTCCAGCGGCGCCGTCTCCGCGGCCGCGATCGCGCCGAACAGCACGTCGTCCGAGGCCGGCCAGACTTCGACGAGCGGCTCGGGGCCGAGCTGCCGCGCGCCGCGCACCTCCAGCCGCTGTTCGCCGCAGAGGAGCGTGAAATGCGGAGCGCCGCCCTCCTCGTAGCGAGGCACGACGTCAGTGTCGGAAGGAAAGGGCCACGGTGAAGAGGACATCGACAGGCTGTCCCTCCAACGTCGCGGACCGGAACTTCCATTTCGTCGCTTCGCTAGAATGCACGGTCTATGAAAACCGTGATTCGCAACGGCCGCATCGTCACGGCGGTGGACGACTACCACGCCGATCTGCTCATCGAAGACGGGACCATCGCCGCGATCGCGAAGTCGATCGACGTCGACGCCGACCGCGTGATCGACGCCAAAGGGCGTCTGGTCATCCCCGGCGGCATCGATCCGCACACGCACATGGAGCTGCCGTTCGGCGGCACCTCGGCGTCGGACGATTTCGAGACCGGCACGATCGCCGCGGCGTACGGCGGCACGACGACCATCATCGACTTCGCCGTGCAATACAAAGGGCAGGCGCTGAACGAGGCCATCGATGCGTGGCACGCCAAGGCGGACGGCAAGACGGCCATCGACTACGGCTTTCACCTCATCTGCACCGACCTGCCGGACGAGCGGCTGCCGGAGATCCGCTCGCAGATCGATCAGGGCGTCACCAGCTTCAAGTTGTTCATGGCCTATCCCGGCGTGTTCCTCGTCGACGACGCGACGATCTTCAAAGCGATGGGCGTGGCCGGCGAGAACGGTGGCCTGATCTGCATGCACGCCGAGAACGGCGTGGTCATCGACGCCATCGTCAAGCGCGCGCTGGCCGAGGGGAAGACCGATCCGAAGTACCACGCGCTGACGCGGCCGACGAAGGCGGAGGCGGAAGGCGTGCATCGCGCCATCGCGCTCGCCGACATCGCCAACGCGCCGGTGTACATCGTCCATCTCAGCTCGAGCGACGCGCTCGACGAGATCACGCTCGCGCGCGACAAAGGCATCCCCGCGTTCGCGGAGACGTGCCCGCAGTACCTCTTCCTCGACTACAGCGTGTACGAACAGCCGGGCTTCGAAGGCGCGAAGTGGGTGATGACGCCGCCCATTCGCGAGAAGTGGAACCAGGAGAAGCTGTGGCGCGGCCTGAAGTTCAATGATCTGCAGGTGATCTCGACCGATCACTGCCCGTTCTGCTTCAAGGAGCAGAAGGAGCTCGGCCGCGGCGATTTCTCGAAGATCCCGAACGGCGGGCCGGGCGTCGAGCATCGCATGTCGCTGATCTACAACGGCGGCGTGGCCCAGGGACGCATCGACGTGAACCGCTTCGTCGAGCTGACCTCGACCGCGGCGGCGAAGATTTTCGGCCTCTTCCCGCGCAAGGGCACGATCGCCGTCGGCAGCGATGCCGACATCGTCATCTTCGACCCCGAGGAGGAGATGACGATCAGCGCGAAAACGCACCACATGCGCGTCGACTACTCCTGCTACGAGGGCTACAAGGTCAAGGGCGTGACCAAGACCGTGCTCTCGCGCGGCGAGGTGGTGATCGAGGAAGGGAAGTACGTCGGGCGGAAGGGACACGGCAGCTTCCTCAAGCGCGGGCTGGCGTTCTCGCCGCGATGACGCATCAGGGTCGGGAAACGGCCGCGGCGGTCACTCCTAGACCAGAGGAGATCCGACATGGCTGACAAATTCGGTCCGCTGCTCACCCGCGCCATCGCCGACATGGAGGCCGCGGTGACCGCGGAGGAGGCGACGCTCACCGCCGAGGTGTGGAGCGCGGAGGAGCCGGCGCAGGAGCAGAAACTGCCGGTCGTCGTGAAGATGCCGACGATCGAGCCGCAGCAGAACGAGAGCTGGAAGAAGTACCGCCGCCGCGTGGAGCAGGAGCTGTTGCCATTGCGCGATGCGGTGGCGGCGCTCGGCATCGAGGCCTACCCGCTCGTCGCCGGCAACGCCCTGCAGGCGAACGCCGATCCCGATCAGCTGCAGCGGCTGGCCGAGTTCGGCCAGATCGACAAGCTCGAGCTCGACCCGCTCGTGGAAGTGGTGAACATGGACGACTCGGTGGTCGACATCGATCTCAGTCCGTACGTGCAGCGCCACGCGCCGAACGGCAAGGGCACGGGCGTGACGGTGGCGCTGCTCGACTCCGGCGCCGACATCCAGCATCCGTTCCTCAAAATCGCCGACTCGGTGAGCACGTGCGGCGAGGACGTGGCCATTCCGGGCTCGCACGGCACGCACTGCGCGGGCTCGATCGCGTCGCAGGACAACGTCTTTCCCGGCGTCGCGCCGGAGGTCACGCTGCTCAACGTGAAAGTGCTGCGCTCGAACGGCACCGGACGGCACACCATGATCACGCAAGGCATCGACGAGGCGCTCGACCGCGGCGCGAACGTGCTCTCGATGTCCCTCGGCTTCAACCACCTGCCGACGTGGTCATCCGGAGGCCACGGCTGGCTGTGCACGAACGGCCACTGCCCGCTCTGCACCGCGGTCGACAACGCCACGATCTCCGACGGTGTCGTGTGCATCGTCGCCGCGGGCAACGAGCATCAGCGCGCCGAGACGCTGCGGCAGCAGGGCAATGCGAACGCGTTCGACACGGAGCTCGGCTGCCCCGGCCAGGCGCGCGAGGCCATCACCGTCGCGGCGATCACGAAGCAGACCTTTCTCATCGCACCGTTCTCCAGCCACGGCCCGACGTCGTACCAGGGGCAGAAACCCGACCTCGCCGCGCCCGGCGTGAACATCACTTCGACGATTCCGGCGCCGCGGCAGCCGAACGGGCAGCTCGTGCCGAATGCGCCGCGCGCGCTGCTGTTCGGACGCAAGAGCGGCACGTCGATGGCCACGCCGATCGTCGCCGGCGCGGCCGCGCTGATCATTCAGGGGCTGAAGCAGAACGGCGTGCAGTGGACGCCGGCGATGGTGCGCCAGATCCTGACGCAGAACGCGGTGCAGGCGCTGCCGCAGCTGGCGGCGAATCTGATCGGCAGCGGGCGGCTGCACCTCACGAATCTCTAGACGATCTGACGGTCGACGACGGGATCGACGCGGATCCCGTTCTCTTCGAGGTCGTGCTTCACGTCGTCGTAGTCGTCGACGGGGAGCACGGCCTCGACGGTCTGCGCGGAGACGGAGATGGTGCCCATCTCGACGCGCGCGCCCTTCGAGGCGAGGTTGTCGGCGATCGTCGAAAACTGCTGTTCGAGCGAGGCCCGCCGCTCCGCGCGCGAGCCGGGCGACGGCGCTCCCGGGCACTGCAGCGAGACGCGCACGCCCTTGGCGCCGCTCTCGAGCGATTCGAAAGCGTCCATCCGCGTGAGGTAGTCGAGGAGACGCTTCTCCATGCCTCGGGCATGGTAGTACGCTGTACCACCCCAATCCACCCGACAGGAGCAACCATGTCCCGAATCGTGAAAGCCGGCCTCATCCAGACTGCCCTCGCCGCCGATGTTTCGGAGTCGCTCGAGACCATCCGCAACGCGCAGCTCGAGCGCACGCTGCAGTACATCGATCAGGCCGGCCAGGAAGGCGTCCAGCTTCTCTGCATGCAGGAGATCTTCACCGGACCGTATTTCTGCGCCGAGCAGAACACGCGCTGGTACGAGTCGGTGGAAAAGATCCCCGACGGTCCGACCACGAAGCTGATGCAGGAGTACGCGAAGAAGTACGCGATGGTCATCGTGGTGCCGATCTACGAGGAAGAGGCCACCGGCATCTACTACAACACCGCCGCGGTGATCGACGCCGACGGCACGTACCTCGGCAAGTACCGCAAGAACCACATCCCGCACGTGGCGCCCGGCTTCTGGGAGAAGTTCTACTTCCGCCCCGGCAACCTCGGCTATCCGGTGTTCGAGACCCAGTACGCGAAGGTGGGCGTGTACATCTGCTACGACCGCCACTTCCCCGAGGGAGCGCGCGAGCTCGGCCTCGCCGGAGCGGAGGTCGTGTTCAACCCGTCCGCGACCGTGGCCGGATTGTCGGAGTACCTCTGGAAGCTCGAGCAGCCCGCGCACGCCGTGGCGAACGGCTACTTCGTCGGCGCCATCAACCGCGTCGGCTTCGAGGCGCCCTGGAACATCGGCGAGTTCTATGGCCAGAGCTACTTCTGCGACCCCCGCGGCCAGTTCCTGGCCATCGCCGACCGCGACAAAGACGCGCTGGTGACGGCGGAGCTCGACCTGGACAAGATCCGCGAGGTGCGCAACACATGGCAGTTCTTCCGGGATCGGCGGCCGGAGACGTATAGCGGGATCGTGAAGCTGTGAGCGCGCGCTGGCGCGCGCGGTTGCCGGTTGCCGGTTGCCAGTTACTGCACATGCGGCGTCGTCCGGACGTGTGCAGTCACTGGCAACAGGTAACTGGCAACCCTTTACGGCATGCCGGTTGCGATTCCTCCACGTGAGGAGGAACACATGTCCAACCAACACAACCGCAGCGGCGAGAGCGCCGCGTCCAGCAACGATCCCGCCGAGCCGGAGCGCAAGCACGAGAGCGGCGGGCACATGGGAGCGGGCAAGTCGGGCGGCAAGAGCTTCGGCGCCGAGAAGCCGGAAGTGCGCGATGACAACGGCAGCCGGGAGGCGGGACGCGACTGGGACGGCAAGCGGCGATAACATCGCTCGCTCATGAGCGATCTCAGTTACCCCATCGGCAAGTTTCAACCGCAATTCGAACTGACTCCGGACGAGCGCCGCGCGCGGATCGACGAGATCGCCGCGGCGCCCGCCCGGATGCGCGACGCCGTGCGCGGGCTCGACGACGAACAGCTCGACACGCCGTATCGGGAGGGCGGGTGGACGGTGCGGCAGGTCGTGCATCACGTGCCCGACAGTCACCTCAACGCGTACTGCCGGTTCAAGCTCGCGCTCACCGAAGACAGCCCGACCATCCGTCCGTACGACGAGGCGCGGTGGGCGGAGCTGAGCGACTCGCGCGATACGCCGATCGAGGTCTCGCTCACGCTGCTCGAGTCGCTGCACGCGCGCTGGGTCGGGCTGCTGCGATCGCTCAAGGACGATGACTTCCGCCGCACGTTCCGGCATCCCGAGCACGCCGGCACGCCGACGCTCGACTGGCTGCTGGCGTTGTACGGGTGGCACAGCCGCCATCACGTCGCGCACATCACCTCTCTGCGCGAGCGCAAGGGATGGTGATCCGCACGCTCACCGCGGACGACTTCGACGCGGTCTTCGCCGCCTTCGTCGAGGCGTTCAGCGACTACGTGGTGAAGCTCGCGCCGACGCGGGAGCAGCTCGCGGAGATGACGGCGCGGCGCGGCTATGTGCCGGAGGCGTCGGTCGGCGCGTTCGAAGACGAGCGGCTGGTGGCGTTCACGCTCAACGGCATCGACGGCGACGCGGGCTACGACACCGGCACGGGCGTCGTGCCGTCGCACCGGCGCAAAGGTTTGGCGAAAGAAATGATGGAGCGCTCGTGCGCGCTGCTGCGCGAGCGAGGCTGCAAGCGCTACGTGCTCGAAGTCATCGACGCGAACCAGAAGGCGCATGAGCTCTATCGCTCCCTCGGGTTCGAGGAAACGCGCGGGCTGCAGTGCTGGAGCTTTGAAGTGCAGGGGGCAGAGGGCAGGGCGCAGAGGGCAGATGAGGCGTCGCGATCGTTCGACGACGCGGAGGACATCGAGCCGAGTTGGCAGAACTCTTTGAGCTCGATTGCCAGAGCGCAGGACACGCATGTCACGCTCGCCCTCGAGCACGGTCACGCCATCGTCTTTCCGGGCAACGGCGACCTTCCTCGCCTGCTCGTCGAGCGCGAGCATCGACGCCGCGGGATCGGCACGCGCCTGCTGCACGCGGCCGCGCAAACGGCGGGCAAACCGCTGCGCATCATGAACGTCGACGAGCGCGACCGCGGCATCGCCGCGTTCCTCGAAGCGGTTGGTGCAAAACGGACCGTGCGCCAGCTCGAAATGGTGAGACCGCTGTAACTCTTTGGCCGGGTTCCTGCTTCCACACGCGGCGGAGCGGGACGATGCCGGAAGGCAAGATTCTGGTGGTCGAGGACGACGACTCGATTCGTCTCCTCCTGATGGAGTACCTCAAGGAGTCTGCCCACGTCGCGGTCGACGGCGCCCGCGACGGCGTCGACGCGTTGCACCAGGTCTCCACGCGCGCGTACGACGTGGTCGTGCTCGACGTGATGATGCCGTACATGACCGGCATCGACTTTCTCGACTCGCTCGACGCCATGATGTCGGACCCGTCGGTGAAGATCATGGAGGCGCTGCCGGCCGTGCTCGTCATCACCGCCGCGCCGCAAGAGCAGATCCCGAGCAGCGCCATCGAGCAGCGCTTCCCGTCGCTCGTGCGCGGCGTGTTCCGCAAGCCGCTGCAGATCGAGCAGTTCGCGAATCGCGTGGCCGAGCTACTTCCCTAGCACCGCGTCGATGGCCTTCGTCACCGTCTCGCGCGTGAGGTCGCCCTTGTACACGACGTTGGCCGCGCGGGTCAGGATCTGCGTCCGCTCGTCGTCGTTGACGAAGCGCGAGGTCACGATGATCACCGGGATGTCCGCGGTGGCGGGATCGTTCTTGAGGCGCTGCAGCACTTCATGGCCGCCGACGCCCGGCATCATCAGGTCGAGCAGGATCACGTCCGGCAGGTCCGCCTGCGCGCGCGCGATCGCCGCGAGGCCGCCGTCGGCCTCGATGATCTCGGTGCCCGCGCGCGTGGCGAAGCTGGCCACGGTGTAGCGCGCGGTCTCGTCATCGTCGACCACGAGCACGCGCAGCTTCGGCCCCGGCTCGACGACCGGCTTCCGCTCCGGCGCGTTGAGGCGCGCCCGTCCCTCGCCGCGATAGCGGATCGGGATCTCCGCGGTGAACGACGAGCCGACGCCCGGCCTGCTCCGCACGCTGACCGATCCGCCGAGGACCTCGGCGAGCTTGCGCGTGAGCGGGAGTCCGAGGCCGGTGCCTTTCTGGCGGTGCTGCAGCGGGTGATTGAGCTGCGTGAATTCCTCGAAGATGCGCTCCTGATCTTCCGGCGCGATGCCGATGCCGGTGTCGGATACGCAGAACACGATGCGCTGGGCGTCGCCCGACAAAGATGCCGCCACCCGCACCTCTCCCGCCTCGGTGAACTTGAGGGCGTTGGAGATGAAGTTGCGGAGGATCTGCGAGATCTTTCCCTCGTCCGAGTGCATCGCCGGCAATCCTTCCGGCTCCTCGAACACGAGCGACAGCGAGCGGTTCACGAGCAGCGGCCGCAGCATGCCGCGCAGCGCGCTGAAGAGATTCGCGACCTCGAATTCCGCGGGGCGGATGTCGATCTTGCCGGCCTCGATCTTCGCCAGATCGAGCAGATCGCTCACCAGCACCTCGAGTCCCTCGGCCGCGCGGCGCACGAGCCCGATCTGCTTGCGAGCCTCGTCGCTGATCTCCCCCTCGTCGAGCAATCGCGTCAGGGCGAGGATCGCGTTCACCGGCGTGCGGAACTCGTGGCTCATGTCGTTGAGGAAGCGCGTCTTCACCTCGTCCGCGCGCCGCAGCGAAGCCGCTTTCTCATCGAGCTCGGCGTACAGCGCGAGCACGCCGCGGTTCGTGTCCTCGAGCTCCTGGTTGAGCCGCTCCTGATCTTCCTGCCGCCGATTGAGCTCGCTCAACGCGTGCAGCAGCTCGGCGTTCTGCTGCTGGATCTCCTCGAGCGGACTCTCCGGCCGCTGGCGCGCCAGCTCGTCGGCGATCTTGGTCACGCGCTGCGGCGTGAGCTCCGGCGTGCCGTCCGGCAGGAGCTTGCGCATGACGACGGTCGTCCCGCGCTCCGGCGCGGTGTTGATCTGCAGGTCGTCCATCAGCCGCTGCGCGCCGAGGATGCCGATGCCGAGACCGGTCGGCGACTGATAGCGCCCGCTCAGCACTTCGTCGAGGTTGGCGATGCCGGGCCCGCGATCGGTGACGGTGAGCGTGAACGTCTGCGCGCCGTCACGCTGCTCGACGCCGAACTCCACGCGCCCGCCGCCGCCGTAGCGCAGCGCGTTGCGCGCGATCTCCGAGGCCACGGTGGCGATGCGGGTCTGATCCTGCTCGTCGAAGCCGACCAGCGCGGCGATCTGCCGCGCGCGGCGCCGCGCCGCGACCAGGTCGTACTCGAAGTGCAGCGAGATCGAAGAAATCGGGGTGAACATGCTCGAACTTCAGGAAGCCGTGGCCACGACGACCGTGGCGTCGTCGTGGCCGCGGACGAAATCGCGATAGATCACGGCCGCGATCAGAGCAGGATGATGTTGGAGGAGGCCGGGATACGCCTCCGGACCCCAGGCCGCGGACAGGCCGTCGGAGTGCAGCACGACCACCGACGACGGCGACCACGGGTAGGAAAACGTCTGCACTTTGCGCATCTCATGGCCGACGATGCCGTTGAGCGAGACGGTGCGCCGCGCGGTATCGGCGTTCGCAATCGTACCAGCGATGTTGCCCACGCCGGCGAAGTCGGCGCGGCCCACCGCGGTGTGAATGCGCATGAGCCCGACTGCCGCACCGCGCGTCGCGCGCAACGCTCCATGCGCGTCCTGCAGCATCTCTTCCAGCGGCCGCTCGGCGCGCTCGGTGAATACGCGCACGGCCGCCAGCGCCGCGGTCGCCGCCGCCGGTCCGTGGCCGAGGCCGTCGACGACGGAAATCGTGGCGGTGTCGCGCGTGACGGTCGCGCTCCACGAGTCGCCGGCCTGCTCCTCGCCCGGCTTGGCGATGCTCACGCCGCCGACGGCGATGGACGGCGGCGCTCCGAACGGCCGCGCCCGCGGCGCATTCTCGATGCGGCAGAGGATGGCCGTGCCCTGATTCGGCATGGCGTAGAGGTCGAAGAACGCAGCCGCGCGCCGGACCGCGCCGAGGCCGGTGCCGGGACTGCCCGCGGTCGAGTAGCCGTCCTGCATCGCCGCGGCGACGTTGGCGATGCCCGCGCCTTTGTCGATCGACACGATGGTGAGCGTGTGCCGCTCGCCGCCTTCCGCGCCGAACAGCATCGCTCCGCCATGCGCGTGCTTGACGAGGTTCGTGGCCAGCTCGGTCGTGACCAGCGCCGCCTTGCCCGCCGCCGTCTCGTCGAGCTTCTCCACTTCCGCGCATTCGAGAGCCATGCGCCGCGCGGCGGCGACGCTGCTCGCGTCGAGCACGTTGATGATCCGGCTGACGCGCGTCATGAGCCGCCCTTCCAGCGGGTGATGGTCACGCGCGTGCCCTGGCCGGGGGCGGTCTTGATGTCGAACTCGTTCGACAGCCGCCGCGCGCCGCCGAGGCCGAGGCCCATGCCGGAGCCGGTGGTGAAGCCGTCGCGCAGCGCGGCGTCGAGATCGGGGATGCCGGGGCCGTGGTCCTCGAACGTCAGCCGGAGGCCCTTGCGGATGCCGTCGTCGAGCGCCTCGGCGAGCATCGTGCCGCCGCCGCCGTAGTCGACCATGTTGCGCGCCAGCTCGCTCGCCGCCGTGACGATCTTGGTCTGCTCGACGAGGCTGAACCCGAGCTCCACCGCATATTTCCGCACCAGATGCCGCACGCCCACGACCTCGGCCGCGTTCCGGACGCCGGCCGACTCACTCCTGATCGTCTGCATGCACCCGTCCCGGCCTCTCGTCGCCACTGCGCATGCTGTGGAGCAGTTCCATCCCGCGCTCGACGTTCAGCGCCGAGCGCACGCCTTTGAGCGAGAGTCCGAGCTCGACCAGCGTGATCGCCACCGACGGCTGCATGCCGACGACGACCGTGTCGGCATCGAGGATGCGCGCCATCGCGGCCGTGTTCGCGAGCATGCGGCCGATGAACGAATCGACGACGTCCAGCGACGAGATGTCGATCAGCACGCCCCTGGCGCGGTGCTTCACGATCTGCGCGGTCAGGTCGTCCTGCAGCGTCATGGCCGTGCGGTCGTCCATGTCCACCTGGATCGAGACGAGGAGAAAGCTCCCCATCTTCAGGATCGGAATGCGCTCCATCACTTGCTCCGCGCCACGGTGAGACCGATGCGGTTGAGCGCGATGGCGAAGGCATCGGCGAGCGTGGCCTTGGTGATGACGTCGTTGATCTCCACGCCGAGGTGCACGATGGTCTGCGCGATCTGCGGGCGGATGCCGCTGATGATGCAGTCCGCGCCCATGAGCCGCGCCGCGGCCACGGTCTTGAGCAGATGCTGCGCGACCAGCGTGTCGACCACCGGCACGCCGGTGATGTCGATGATGGCGATGGACGATCCGGTGTCGACGATGGCCTGCAGCAGGCTCTCCATCACCACCTGCGTGCGCGCGCTGTCGAGCGTGCCGATGAGCGGCAGCGCCAGCACGCCCTCCCACAGCTCCACGACCGGCGTGGAGAGCTCGAGCAGTTCCTGCTGCTGGCGGGCGATGATCTCCTCGCGCCCTTTCTGGTAGGTCTCGGACGTGTAGAGGCCGAGCTCGTCGAGCAGCGTGGTGACGTTCCACAGCTGAATGGCGAGCTGCTCGCCGCTCGACTCGCGCCGCAGCGCGTTGAACAGCGGCTCCTTGAGCGAGAAGACGAACATCGCCGTCTCGGTCGGCGTGAATCCCTGCCGCGCGCGCGAGCGCGACAGACCGGAGAGGAGATCGCGCACCGGCGCCCAGTTCTCGCTGGTGGCGACGTCGCCGCCGTCCTGCTCGAGCGCGCGCGCGACGCCGTCGAGGAACGAGCGGCATTGCTCGTCCAGCTCGCCCGGCCGCAACAGGTTGTTGCGAAGCGAGAGATTCTGCTGCTGCCGGCTCACCCACTCCTGCAGGATCTCCTGCCCCCGCTTCCGCAGCACACCACCCAGAGACGCCCACTGCTGATCACTCATGTCGATTTCGCTCCGCAACCGAAAGATGAAACGGACTCTACTAAGCAAAACCGCGGCCATGACATTGCAGTACGATGCGGCGCGCGCATGCCCTCCCGCTTCATCTGCATCCACGGTCATTTCTATCAGCCGCCGCGCGAGAATCCCTGGCTCGAGGCGGTGGAGACACAGGACTCGGCGTTCCCGTACCACGACTGGAACGAGCGCATCACCGCGGAGTGCTACGAGCCGAACGCGACCGCGCGCATCCTCGACAGCGAGGAGCGCATCCGCCGCATCAGCAACAACTACGCGGCCATCAGTTTCAACTTCGGCCCCACGCTTCTGAGCTGGCTCGAAGCCTCGGCGCCCGAGACGTACGCGGCCATCCTCGAAGCCGACCGCCTCTCGCAGGAGCGCTACTCCGGCCACGGCTGCGCGATCGCCCAGGCCTACAACCACATCATTCTTCCGCTGGCGAACGAGCGCGACCAGGCCACGCAGGTGCGCTGGGGCCTTCGCGACTTCGAGCATCGCTTCGGCCGCAAGCCGGAGGGCATGTGGCTGCCGGAGACCGCGGTCGACATCGCCTCGCTCGAGGCGTTGGCGAGCGAAGGCATCGTCTTCACCATCCTCGAGCCGCGGCAGGCCGCGCGCTCGCGCCGCATCGGCGAGAGCGAATGGCACGACGCCCACGGCCACATCGATCCGACGATGCCGTACGTCTGCCCGCTGCCGTCGGGCCGCAGCATCGTGATCTTTTTCTACGACGGACCGATCTCGCGCGCGGTGGCGTTCGAGCAACTGCTCGCGCGCGGCGAGAATCTGGCGCACCGCCTCGCCGGCGCGTTCAATGACTACCGCGAGCACGAGCAGCTCGTGAACATCGCCACCGACGGCGAGACCTATGGCCATCACCACCGCTTCGGCGAGATGGCCCTCGCCTACGCGCTCGAAGTCATCGAAGAGCAGCAGCTGGCCGGGCTGACGAATTACGCCGAGCACCTGGCCACGCATCCGCCGGAGCACGAGGTGCAGATCGTCGAGAACACGGCCTGGAGCTGCGCGCACGGCATCGAGCGCTGGCGCAGCGACTGCGGCTGCAACGCCGGCGCGAGCCCGGGCTGGAATCAGCAGTGGCGCACGCCGCTGCGCAATGCGCTCGACTGGCTGCGCGACGCAGTGCAGGTGCTGTTCGAGCGCGAGGGCAAGCGCCTGCTGCGCGATCCGTGGCTCGCGCGCGACGAGTACATCGACGTGATCCTCGATCGCTCGGAGGCGTCGGTGCAGAAGTTCCTCTCGCGCCACGCGCACGACGGCGCGCATGCGATCGCGGTCCTCGAGCTGCTCGAGCTGCAGCGCAACGCCATGCTGATGTACACGAGCTGCGGCTGGTTCTTCGCCGACGTCTCCGGCATCGAGACCGTGCAGGTGCTGCATTACGCCGGCCGCGTGCTGCAGCTCGCCGAGCGCTTCGGCGCCACGGAGCTCGAGCCGGCGTTCCTCGAGCGCCTCGCCCACGCGCGCAGCAATCTCGCCGACCGCGGCACGGCGCGGCAGATCTACGAGTCGGAGGTGCGGCCGGCGCAGCTCGATCTCTCGCGCGTGGCCGCGCATTACGCGGTGATGTCGCTCTTCGACACGTTCGACGATTTCGCCCGCGTCTATTGCTACGAGGTGACGCGCCGCGATTTCGAGCTGCACAAGGCCGGACGCGCGCGCCTGGCCATCGGCTCGATCGAGGTGCGCTCGATCATCACGCACGAGACCGCGTCGTTCGAGCTCGCCGCATTGCACCTCGGCGAAACGGAGCTCGCCGGCGGCGTGCGCCCGGCGCTCATCCCCGAGGACTACGAGGACGTGCGTACGCAGCTCAAAGCGGCGTTCGAGCCCGGCGGGCTGCCGACGCTCATCCGCCTGCTCGACACGTACTTTGGCGAGACGCCGCTCTCGATCCGCTCGCTGTTCCGCGACGAGCAGCGCCGCGTGCTGCGCGAGCTGATCGTGGCCACGCTGGAGGAGGCGGAGTCGGCGTTCCGCCAGCTGCACGAGCGCTACGATCCGATCATGCGCTACCACACCCGCCTCGGCGTTCCGATGCCGAAGGTGCTGCAGACCGCGGCCGCGTTCGATCTCAATCTGCAGTTGCGCCGGCTGCTGGAGAGCGACGTCTCCGCGCCGGCCGAGATCGAGCTGCGCCTGCGCCAGTCGCGCGACGAGCAGGTGTCGCTCGACGAGACCACGCTCATGGCGTTCCGCGATGCCGTCGATCGCGCGTGCGACCGCTTCCGCGAGAGTCCCGACGACCTCGCCCGCCTGGAGCGCTTCGACACGCTGGTGACCATCGTGCGCGCGGAGAAGCTGCCGATCGATTTGCGTCGCGCGCAAAACCGCTACTACCGCATGCGCAATGCGCTGCGCCCGGCGATCGAGCAGGCCGCGCAGCACGCCGACTTCGCCCGGCAGTGGCTCGAGCAGTTCGACGCCCTCGGCGAGAAGCTCTCCATCGTCCCCGAGGCGGTGGCCGTGGCACAGTAAGATCTCGTACGCGATGGTCCATACTTCCGCACCCCTGCCTTCCGACAGCCGCCGCAGCGCGGGCGTGCTGCTGCATCCGACCTCGCTCCCCGGCAGCTACGGCATCGGCGAGCTCGGCGATCACCTCATCGCCTTCCTCGACTGGGCGCAGAGCGCGGGGTTCACGCTGTGGCAGGTTTTGCCGCTGAATCCGCCGGGTTATGGCGCTTCGCCGTATGGCTGCCTTTCGTCGTTCGCCGGCAATCCGCTATTGATCTCGGCCGAGCGATTGCTGCACGAGGGCCTGCTCCATTCCGACGACGTCGCGGAGATCCCCCGCTTTTCCGACGAGCAGGTCGAGTGGAATCGCGTGCACGACTATAAGTTCCACCTGCTGCGCACGTCGTGGCGGCGTTTCACCGAGAACGCGTCCGGCGAGCAGCGCGCGGCGTTCGACGCGTTCTGCCGCGCGGCCGAGCAGCAGGAGTGGCTGGCCGACTACACGCTGTACATGGCCCTCAAAGACGCGGCCGGCGGCGAGCCGTGGTGGGCGTGGGATGCCGCGCTCGTTGCACGAGACGCAAAAGCGCTCGAAGGCGCCCGCCGCAAACACGCGGACGATGTCCGCTTCTGGGAGTACGTGCAGTTCCTCTTCTTCCGCCAGTGGTCCGCCGCGCGCGAGGCCGCACACGCCCGCGGCATCCGCATTCTCGGCGACGTGCCGATCTACGTCGCCGGCGACAGCGCCGACGTGTGGGGCAATCAGGAGCTGTTTCAGCTCGATGAGCAGGGCGAGCCGACCGTCGTCGCCGGCGTACCGCCCGACTACTTCAGCGCGACCGGGCAGCGCTGGGGCAATCCGCTCTATCGCTGGGACGTGCTGCGCGAGACGAATTACCGCTGGTGGATCGCCCGCATCCGCACGAACCTGCGCCTCGCCGACGTGATCCGCCTCGATCACTTCCGCGGCTTCGCCGCCTATTGGGAGATCCCCGCGTCCGAGCCGACGGCCATGCACGGCCGCTGGATGCCCGGTCCCGGCACGGCGCTGTTCGACGCGATCCGCGCCGACCTCGGCGAGCTGCCGCTGATCGCCGAGGACCTCGGCTTCATCACCGAGGACGTGCACGAGCTGCGGCGGGCGATCGGCGTGCCGGGGATGAAGATCCTGCAGTTCGGCTTCGCGCAGGACGACAGCCCGCACCTGCCGCACCGCTTCGATCCGCAGACGGTGGTCTACACCGGCACGCACGACAACGACACCGCCCGCGGCTGGTTCGAGCACGCCTCCGACGAGGAGCGCGACAGCGCCAGCGCGTACCTCGGCACGTCGAGCGCGGACGCGATCGCGTGGGAGCTCATTCGCGCCGCGTACACGTCCGTCGCCGAAACCGCCATCGTCCCCGTGCAGGACGTCCTCGGCCTCGGCGCCGAGGCGCGGATGAACACGCCCGGCGCGGAGGAGAACAACTGGAGCTGGCGCGTGCCGCCCGGCGTGCTCACGCACGAAACGGCGGCGCGCCTGCGGCGCCTGGCCACCGTGACCGGGCGCATCTGATGCCGTCCATCCTGACGCACCCTTTCGTCGCGCTCACGCGCACCTGGTTCCCGCGCGTCGCGCCTCGCGCTGTCGCGCTCGGCGCTCTGGCCACGGTGCTGCCGGACGCCGACGTGGTGGCGTTCGCGTTCGGCATCCCCTACGGGTCGACGTTCGGCCATCGCGGTTTCACGCACTCGATCCTCTTCGCCGTGCTCGTCGCTGCGCTCCTCACCCGGCTCGTTCGCGGCGGCGCGTCGACGTTCGCGTTTCTGTTCCTCTGCGCGATCTCCCACCCGCTGCTCGACGCCATGACGAACGGAGGACTCGGCATCGCGTTCTTCTCGCCGTTCGATCGCGAGCGCTACTTCCTGCCGTGGCGGCCGATCCGCGTTTCACCGATCGGAGCGCGGTTCTTCAGCGAGCGCGGGCTGGCGACGCTGGTGAGCGAGATGGGGTGGGTGTGGGGGCCGATGATTGTGGTGGGGTTACTCGGCAAATATCTCCGCAAGGGAGATGTGGAAGCCGGGGAGCAACGGTGACTCGATCGGGTCCGTCACGCTGATCGCCTCGAGCGACTCTCCCCCACGCCGATGGATCGCGACGGTTTCGTTCTCCGGATCGACGATCCAGTATTCATCCACGCCGAAGAGGTCGTAGCGCTTCCGCTTCAGCTGCAGGTCGAGCCTGCGCGTCGACGGCGACAGGATCTCGATCACCAGATCGGGCGCGCCCTGCACGTTCGCGCTGGTGAGCAGCTCCTCGCGCGCGGCGCTGATGAACATGATGTCGGGCTGCACGACATCGAGCTGCGACAACACGACGTCACACGGCGCGTAATACAGATAGCCGATGCGATGCGCCCGCACGAACGCGCCGAGCGCCAGAGTCAGATTCATCGAGACCGTCTGATGCCGCATGTTCGGCGCAGGATTCACGTACAACTCCCCGTCGATGATCTCGTGCCGCCGCCCGTCCTCCGGGATCAGGAGGTAGTCGTCGTAGGTGAGCTTGGTGGAGACGCCGGCGCTCATACGGCGAAGACCTTTTGCACGTCGAGAGAGAATCCGGGCAGCAGCGGCGAAGCGATCGAGCCGCCCGTTTCGGCGCTGAGCTCCGCGGCCCGGATGTAGCCGCTGTCGCCGCGACGGTAGATCTTCACGAGATCGATGGCGGGATCGATGATCCAGTACTCGTCGACGCCGGCGCGCTCGTAGAGCTTGCGCTTCAGGATTTCGTCTTTGCGTCGCGTGCCGTCGGAGAGGACTTCGATTGCGATGTTCGGAGCACCCTGCAGGTTCTTTTCCGTGACGACACCTGCGCGATCCGATTTGACCACCAGCAGATCCGGCTGGGTGATGTCTTCATCGTCGAAGACGACGTCCGTGGGTGCCGTGAGGACTTCTCCGCTGCCATGGTCTTCGAAGTAGCGGTCGAGGTGACGAAACACAACACGAACGATGCGCTGATGCCGCACGTTGGGCGCAGGATTCACGTACAACTCCCCGTCGATGATCTCGTAGCGCTTGCCGTCGTCCGGCAATTCGAGGTAGTCCTGGTAGGTCAGCCTCGTCGAGGTCTCGGGTGCCATGACCGTGAATTTTACGCCCGCTCCAGAATCGCGACCGGGAACGACGCCAATACGTTCCTGAGCGCCAGCCGCTCTCCTTCCACCACCTCATCCGTAAACACATTCCGCCACCGCCCACCCAGCGACAGCGCGTGCTCGTCCCAGACGGCGCCGAGGGGGAATTGCGGCGGTTTGGTGAGTCGGGTGGTGAGGCGGGGAATGACGACGAGCAGTGCGTCGTCGCCGCGGGTGAACGCGATTGCGTGAGGGGTTCCGGTTTCGACGGCGCGATAGGAGCCGCGGAACGCGTCGATGTGGCGGGCGCGCGCGGCGAGCGCGCGGGCGGTGGTGAAGAGCTTGATGCGGCCGTCCGTCCATTGGGAGAGTAGCGAAGCGTCAACCGTCAGCCCCTCGAGCAGCGACGCGCGCGCGGCGTAGTCGACCGGCCGGCGATTGTCGGGATCGACGAGGCTGAAGTCCCACAGCTCCGTGCCCTGGTAGAAGTCGGGCACGCCGGGGCTGCACACCTTCAGCACGATCTGCGCGAGCGAATTGAGCATGCCGTGGAACGCGATGCGTTTGTGGAAGCGGCGGAACGATTCGACGAACGGCGCGTGCTCGACGACCGCTGTCGCAAAATCCTGCAGCGCTTTTTCGTAGTCGCCGTTCGGCGAGAGCCAGCTCGAATGCGTCTTCGCTTCGCGCGCCGCTTTTTCGAGGAAAAGGCAGAGGCGCTCGGGAATCGACGCCACCTCGGACTCGTCGAGCGGCCACATGCCGGCGAGGGTCTGGTACAGCATCCACTCCTCGTTCGCGTCCGGCGCGCCATTGCGCTCGAGCGGCGCATTGAGCCGCGTCCATTTGCGCACTTCGCGCTGCCATTGCCCCGCAATCTCCGACAGAACGCTGATCCGCGCGCGCACGTCCTCGGAACGCTTGGTGTCGTGCGTGGACGTGGCGTTCATCGTGTGCGGCCAGTCGCGCGCAATGCGCTCGTTGCGCGCGTGCAGTTCGGCCACGGCATCGAAATCCGCATCGCGACCGGGCTCGCTGCCCACTTCATTGAGCGACAAGAGGCGGTTGTAGTTATAGAACGCCGTGTCCTCGACGCCTTTGGCCATCACCCGGCCGGTGAACTGCTGCCAACGCATGACGAACTCGAGCCATTTGTCGCGCTCATTGGCGATGTACGGCGGCGGCTCGAGCAGCAGCACGTTCTCGACGAAGTCGAACAGCCGCGCGTCGACCTGGCTCGCTCTCCCCCGCGCCTCGGCGAGCGCCCGATTGATGTACGCCCGATCCTCGTCCGACACCGCGCCCTCGCGGATGTACGTGCGATACACCGGCATGCAGGCCGTGATCTCCGTGAGCGCGGCCGACAATTCGCTGGGAGCGAAATCGCGCGCATTGCGATCGGCCACGGCGAGCGCGCCGAGATGGGTGCCGAGCGCGCGCATTTCCCCGAAAAACAATTGCTCGATGACCTGCTTCTTGCGCTCGTACACGAGGTCTTCGTACGACGCCGTCACTCCGCTGTACGCCTGATACGCCTCCGTCAGCGCGCCGAGGCCGGCGGCATCGACGAATACCGCATTGGCGGCGTCGAGAAAGTCGTAACCCGTCGTTCCGGCACAACGGAACGAGTGCGGCAGGTCCTCGCCCTGTTCGAGAATCTTCTCGACCACGACATAAAACGGATCGCCGAGCCGCAATTGCAGTTTGGTGAGGTAATTCACCGGATCGTACAGTCCATCGATGTGGTCGATGCGCACGCCCGTCACTTTCCCCTCGGCGATGAAATCGAGCACGGCGCGATTGCGGGCCTCGAACACCTCGGGGTTCTCGACTTTCAGTCCGACGAGATCCGTCACGTCGAAAAAGCGGCGGTAATTGATCGTCTCGCTGGCGATGCGCCAGTACGCGAGGCGGTACCACTGTGCGCTCAATAGCGCATCGAGCCGGTCGGGATCGCCATTGAACCGCGCGACTTCCGCTTCAAGCGCATCGCGGAATTCCGGCGACTGCTCGCGCACGCGCCAGAGCGTTTCCTTGACGAATTTGCTGTTCGCGATGACGTCGTCGTTCGACACGAGATCGCGGATCTCGATGGCCGGCCCTTCCGCCGGCAACGCCGCGACGCATTCGCGCAATACGATTGCGTAGGACGCCGGCGTGATTGGGAAGGTCTTGTCCCAATACGCGAGGGAAAAGCCGTCCTCGCGGAAGCAGAGCTTCAATTCGCCCGATTCGAGGACTTCGCCGTAAGGCTTGCCGAGGATCGGCAGGAGGACTTTGTTGTCGCGCCAGTCGATGTCGAAATAGTGCAGGAAACGCGATTGCGGGCCGTTTTCGAGCACCGACATCCACCAGGCGTTCTCGTGGCTGGCGGCCATGTGATTCGGCACGATGTCGAGCAGCAGCCCCATGGCGTGGCGATCGAGATCGCCGTGCAATTCGCTGAATTCGTCAGCGGTGCCGAGGGCGGGATTGAGGGCGTTCGAATCGACGATGTCGTAGCCGTGCGTGCTGCCGGTGCGGGCGCGGAGGAGCGGCGACGCGTAAAGATCGGAAATGCCGAGGGCGGCGAGGTACGGCACGATGCGCCGCGCGTCGGCGAACGTGAACTGCTCGTTGAACTGCAGGCGGTAGGTGGCAACTGGAATGCGCAACATCAGTTCTACAGCTCGGCGGGCTAAGAGCCCGCCGCTCCAGTCCAGACAGCAAACGAAAACGGCGGCAGCGTCACCTTGCCGCCGTCGAGCGTCGCGCCGGTCGGCAACAGCGAGCGCCACGAGCCCTCGCCGAACGGAATCGCCTCCGCCTGCGTCTTTTCGCTGAAATTGAACGCCAGCAGCACGTCGCCGCGGCGCACGAACAGCACGCGCTTGTCGTCGTTCGCATGCGTCTCGACGGCGGAGAAATCGAGCGCGCGCAAGGCCGGCGTGTCGCGGCGCAAGGCGAGCAGTTGCTTGTAGAAGCGCCACATTGACGCGTGCTCGTCGCGCTCACGCAGACTCCAGTTCAATTTCGAGCGGCGGAACGTCTCCTCGTCGTGTGGATCGGGCGGCTCGCCTTCCCACGAGAAATCATCGAATTCCTCGCGGCGGCCGTTGCGCACCGCTTCAATGAGGTCTTTGTCGCTGTGCGAGGTGAAGTACTGGAACGGCGCCTTCTCGCCGTACTCCTCGCCCATGAACAGCATCGGCACGAACGGCGCGAGAATCATCGCCGCCGCGGCCAGCCGGGCCTGGTCGTACGACACGAGAGCGGCGATGCGCTCGCCCAGCATGCGATTGCCGACCTGATCGTGGTTCTGCATCGAGATGACGAACTGCGCGCCGTCTTTCGTTTTCGGCTTGAGACCGTATTTGCGGCCGCGATACGTCGAATGCTGGCCGACGTACAGATAGCCGGTGCGCAGGACGTGCGCGAGATTGCTCACTTTCGGCGGAAAGCCCTCGTAATAGCCGTCCTGCTCGCCGGTGAGCAGCGTGTGCACGGAGTGATGGAAATCATCGGCCCACTGCGAGTCGAAGCCGAGGCCGAAATGCTCTCGCGGCGTGATCACGCGGGGGTCGTTGAGATCGCTCTCGGCGATGATGAAAACGCGGCGATCGAGCTCGTTCGCCCGCCGGTGCACGGCCTCGCAGAGGTCCTGCAGGAACGGCTCGGCGGAATGATCGACGATGGCGTGCACGGCATCGACACGCAAGCCGTCGAAATGAAACTCGTCGATCCATTGCAATGCATTGTGGATGAACAGCCAGCGCACGTCGTCGCTGTGCGGACCGTCGAAATTGAGAGCCAGGCCCCACGGTGTTTTGTAGCGATCGGTGAAATAGGGGCCGTACTGGCTGAGGTAATTGCCTTCCGGGCCGAGGTGGTTGTAGACGACGTCGAGCAGAACGGCGAGGCCGCGCTGATGGCAGGCGTCGACGAGCCGCTTCAATGCGCGAGGACCGCCGTACGAATTCTGCGCCGCGCTCACATAGACGCCGTCGTAGCCCCAATTGCGCTCGCCCGGGAATTGCGCGACCGGCAACAGCTCCACTGCAGTAATGCCGAGCTCTTTCAGATCGTCGAGCCGCGCGATGGCCGCATCGAACGTTCCCTCCTCGGTAAACGTCCCGACGTGCAGCTCATAGACGACATAATCCTCGAGCGCGACGCCGCGCCAGCCTTCGTCGTGCCATTCGAAATCCGATCCCACGACCGCGGACGCGGCATGCACGCCGTCGGGCTGCAATCGCGACGCGGGATCGGGCCGTTCCTCGCCGTCGAGCACGTACAAATAGCGCGTCCCCTCGGCGCAGTCCTCGACGACGGCCTCGTGATAGCCGAATTTATTTTTCTGCAGCGGCACGCGGCGCTCGCGCGGCGCGGTGATGTGCAGCTCCACGCGCTCGCGCTGCGGCGCCCACACGCGAAACTCGCAGCGATTTCCGTCCAGCAGACGCGCGCCGAGGGAAATGCCGCGCGGCGTCGGGTACAGCTGTTCATCAGCGGGCGGGAAGGTCTCCTTCCCCGGAATGGCAGTCGCTTCCAATCGTTCAGACAAGCACCGGCACCTCGGACTCCGCCTCGATGTTCGCAACATCCTTGCCGTCTCCTTCGGCGAGGAGGAACACCGCGCCAAGCGGCGGCAAGGTGATGGCGGCGGACCAGCGGCGGCCGTGCAGCGGGACCGGCATGGCCTCGACACCGCCCATGTTGCCCTGCGCGCTGCCGCCGTACAGCGGCGCGTCGCTGTTGAGGATCTCGCGCCAATAGCCGCTGCGAGGGAGGCCGATCTGATAATTGTGCCGCGGCAGGGGCGTGAAATTCAGCGCCACCACGACTACCTCGTCGGGGCGCGATTTCGAGCGGCGCATCAGCGTGACGATGCTGTTCTCCGTATCGCAGCAATCGATCCATTCGAACCCCTCAGGCGAGAAGTCGAGCTCGTGCAATGCGGGGATGTCGCGATAAGCCTTATTGAGATCTTCGAGCCAGCGATTGATGCCGGCGTGCAGCGGCTGCTCGAGCAGATGCCAGTCCAGACCGGTGTCGTGATTCCACTCGCGGTACTGACCGATGTCGCCGCCCATGAAGATCAATTTCTTGCCGGGATTCGCGTACATGTGCGCGAACAGCAATCGCAGATTGGCCGCGCGGCGCCATTCGTCGCCCGGCATTTTTCCGATGAGCGAGCCCTTGCCGTGCACGACCTCGTCATGCGACAGCGGCAGCACGAAATTCTCCGTGAACGCGTACATCATCCGGAACGTGAGGTCATTGTGGTGATACTTGCGATGCACGGGGTCTTTCGAGAAGAACCGCAATGTGTCGTGCATCCAACCCATGTCCCACTTCATGCCGAACCCGAGTCCGCCCACATACGTCGGGCGCGACACCATCGGCCACGCCGTCGACTCCTCGGCGATCACCTGCACGTCGGGATGGACCTTGTAGACGTCCTCATTGACGCGGCGGAAGAACGAAATGGCCTCGATGTTCTCGCGCCCGCCGAACTCGTTCGGAATCCACTCCCCGGCCTTGCGCGAATAATCGAGATAGAGCATCGACGCGACGGCATCGACGCGCAACCCGTCGGCGTGATATTCGTCGAGCCAGTACAGAGCGCTCGACAATAAGAACGCGCGCACTTCATTGCGGCCGTAATTGAAGACCAGCGAGCCCCAGTCGGGATGAAAGCCCTTGCGCGGGTCGGCGTGCTCGTACAGATGCGTGCCGTCGAAATACGCCAGACCGTGCTCGTCGCTCGGGAAATGCGACGGCACCCAGTCGATGATCACGCCGACGCCCGCCTGATGCAGCACGTCGACGAGGTATTTGAAATCCTGCGGCGTGCCGTAACGGCTGGTCGGCGCGAAATAGCCGGTGCCCTGATAGCCCCACGAGCCATAGAACGGGTGCTCCTGCACCGGCAGCAGCTCGACGTGCGTGAAGTTCATTTTCTTCACGTAGTCGGCGAGCGGCTGGGCGATCTCGCGATAGCTCATCGAACGCCAGGTCTGGCCGCCGTCGTCGCTGACGCGGCGCCACGAGCCGAGGTGCACTTCATAGATCGACAATGGCGCCTCGAAGCCATTGCGCTCGCGGCGATTGCGCATCCAGTCGCCGTCGTGCCACTGATAGTCGAGATCCCACACTTTCGATGCGGTGGCCGGCGGCGTCTCCTGATGCACGGCCATGGGATCGGCTTTATTGACGGTGTAGCCGTTGTGGCGGGAGACGATGTGGTACTTGTACGTGGCGCCGCGGCCGAGGCCGGGGACGAAGCCTTCCCAGATGCCGGAGGGGCCGCGCGACTGCAGCGGATTCGCGTTCACGTCCCAGTCATTGAAGTCGCCGACGACGCTCACGCGGTCGGCGTTCGGCGCCCAGACGCCGAACATCACGCCGCCGGGCACGAGGTGATTGCCGAGCTTTTCCCACAGCTTGTGATGCGTGCCTTCGTTGAAGAGGTGAAAGTCCCAGTCGCTGAGCAGCGACTCCGGCCGCGCATCGTCCGGTTCGGGCTCGATCTGATCGATCGTGTGCTCGCGGATGGCGTTCGGGTCGATGACGGGATCCACGTCGCTCAAGATCGGTCCGGCTTCGCTCAATTGCGAGTCCGGAATGGCGGCGATCGTCTGCACGCCGCCCGTGGCGGCGGCTTCGGCATCGGCCTCGATCGTCACGCTCGGCACGACGTCGGCGCCGACGGCCTGCAGTTCTTCGACCGCTTCTTTGGGCGTGCGCTTGCGCGGCGAGGCGGCGGGTTTCTTCGCGCTCGTCGCGGTGGTCGTGGTCTTCTTCTTCGGTTTTGCGGGAGTGCCGTCACCGGCACCGGTGGTCGAGTCTTTCTTCTTTCGTGTTGCCATCTTCTTTACGCCGGAAGCAAACAGCCCGCCGAATCTATCAAACGGCGCGGGCCTCGTTGACGGTGGTGAGCACGCGCCGGATCGAGCCGTCCGCGCGCGCGTCCTCCAGGCTCAGCCGGAACTTCTGCCGCCAGCTGCGCTCCGGCAGGCCGGGAACGTTCTGCGGCTCGAGCTCGCCCCAGAGGTCCTCGGGATTGACGAGCATCATCTCGGCGTCGCTCGCGGCGAGGAACGCCAGCAGCGCGTCGAGGATCGCGCGCGCGTTCTCGGTCGGACCGTGCGTGAGATGACCGCGCTCGACGAGGAACTGCACGAGCCTGCGCTTCGTGGCCTCGCGCGTGTCGCGCTCGCTCCGCGCTCCTCCTACATCGAGCAGGTCCTGCGCGACGCGATCGTCGACGTCCCTGCACGTCCACCAGGCGGCGAACGTCGGCATGTCGTGCGTGTTCACGCTGGCGATCGAATTCGCCAGCGGCGTCGCGATCGGCGGATCGTCCGCCTTCACTTCGTACTGCACGACGTACATGCGCCGCAGGCCGCGTTTGTTCATCATCTTCGGCACCTCGGGCGGCACGGTGCCGAGGTCCTCGCCGACGATGACGCAGCCGTGGCGGCGCGACTCGAGCGCGAGGATCGCGTAGAGCTCCTCCGCGCGGTAGCGCACGTACACGCCGTCTTTGGCGTCGCTCCCCTGCGGGATCCAGAACAGGCGATGCAGGCCCATCACGTGATCGATGCGCAGGATGCCGGCGTGCGAGACGTGGAAGCGGACGGCATCGCGGAAGTAGCGATAGCGATCCGCGCGCAGCGCGTCGGGATCGAACGGCGGAAAGCCCCAGTTCTGGCCCTTGGTGAAGAAGAGATCGGGTGGCGCGCCGACGGAGACGCCGCTGGCGAAGACGTGCGCGAAGCGATGGGCGTCATAGCCGGCGGGATTCACGCCGAGCGGGAAGTCGAGGTAGAGCCCGGCGCCGAGGCGGCGGGCGGCGTTGGCGACCTCGCGCATCTGCTGGGCCATGCGGTATTGCACGTAGAGGTGGTAACGCTCGTCGCCGCGGAAGGCGGCGTAGTCTTTTGCGTCTGACGCAAAACGCTCGAATGCCTCCTCGGGCGTGAAGCGCGATGCGCAGAGCTCGAGCACGCGCCGCTTCTCGCGCCGAACGCCCGCGTGATCGACGAGCGGCAACTGCTGCAGATGGGCAATCGCGCCGTCGTCGACGTCGCCCGGCTGCAGCTCGGGCAGGCGCGTGACGTCGAGATAAAGCTCGTTCCAGAAGAGGCGGCTGACGGGCGAATACGGGCTCGGCTCGTCGTCGAACGCGGCCAGCATCGGCAGCGTGGCCACGATGCCGCCGCCGTGATGGTCGACCCAGCTTCCCCACGCGAGCAGATCGCCGAGGTCGCCGGCGCCCCAGCTGCGGCGCGTGCGGGCGGCGTAGAGCGGAGCGAAGAGGCCCCACGTTTTTTTGCGCGGCTCGAACGCCTTCGGCGGCGCGGCGATGACGAGCGACTCCGCGTCACCGACGCGCAGCGTGTGATAGCCGTGCGGCAGCGGCGCGTCGAGCGAGATCGTGCCGCCGAGGACGTCCGTGCGGCCGGAACGCCACGAGCCGTCCTCGAGCTGGAGGTCCCACTCGACGCGCGTGCCGTTCGGCAGCTCGACGTCGATGGTGCGGTCGTTACCCCAGAGGACGCTCACCGGCTCGAGCGTTTTTTGCTCGTCGCGATGATGTTGCCGGCGCTTCTCGATCGCGGCGGCGAGCGCGTCGTCAGACGCTTTTTGTTTTCTGCCTGCGGCGTCGAAGTATTCGGTTTCGATGGAGAGGGAGCGCGCGAGATCGCGCAGGGAGGAGGAACGCATTCGCGCGCGAGGGTTGCAGCATCCAGGCCGTCGTGTCATTCCGAGCGAAGTCGAGGAATCCCCTCGCCGACGGAGCGAGCGTCGCGGCCGCAGGGGATCCCTCGACTTCGCTCGGGATGACACTAACCGCGGGTCTGCAGCATCTGCGCCGCGATGCTGATGGCGATCTCCTGCGGATGATTCGTGCCGAGGTCGAGGCCGACGGGGCAAAAGTACGCCTTCGTGGCCTCGGCCGGCAGCCCCGCGTCGAGCACGTCCTGCCGCAGCCGCTTCGCCTTCGAGTTGCTGCCGATCACGCCGAGGTACGGGAACGTGCGCGTGCGCAGGATCTCGATCAGGATCGGCTTGTCGGTGGTGTGGCCCATGGTCATCAGCACGACGTACGAGCCGTCGGGGATCGACGCGACCTGCGACGGCATGTCGGGCGCGAGGATTTTCTTCAACTTCGGCGAGTCGGGCAGGCGCGCCAGCCACTCCTCGCGCGGATCGATGCAGGTGATGCGGCAGTCGAGCTTTTCGAGGATGGCCACGAGAGCGTTCGCGCAGTGGCCGGCGCCGAACACGACGATGTTCCAGCGCGTGACGTTGAAGGCCTCGAAGTAGACGCGCACGATGCCGCCGCACGTCATGCCGATGTCTTTCTCCAGACTCCACTGGAAGAAGCGCGTCTTCGGCGCGGCGGGATCGGAGAGGAGCGACTGCGCCTCCTGAATGGCGCGCACCTCGATCTTGCCGCCGCCGACCGTGCCGTGCACGCGGCCCTCGGACGTGACGAGCATCTTCGAGCCGCGGTCCTGCGGCGTGGAGCCGAGCGTGTCGACGACCGTGACGGACACGAAGGGGGTGCCGGAGGCGAGGAGGTCGTTTTGGGATTCGAAGAAGGTCACGGGGGCAATGTTGAATGTTGAATGTTGAATGTTCAATGTCGAATGCGTTCTCCATTCAACATTCAACATTCAACATTTAACATTCGCCTCCCATGCGCATCCGCTCCAACCGCGTCGTCCTCCCGACCGGCATCGCTCCTCGAACACTCGTGATCGAGGACGGCCGGATCTCCGCGATCGAGCCGAGCGGCGTGGCCGACTTCGACTACGGCGAGCTCGTGCTGATGCCGGGTCTCGTCGACTCGCACGTGCACGTGAACGAGCCCGGCCGCACGGAGTGGGAAGGCTTCGCCACGGCCACGCGTGCGGCGGCGGCGGGCGGGATCACCACCATCGTCGACATGCCGCTCAACTCGCTGCCGCCGGTGACGACGGTGCGCGCGCTCGAGGAGAAGCGGCGCGTGGCGCACGGCGACGTGAACATCGAGCTGTGGGGCGGCGTGATCCCGGGGAACACGCGCGAGCTGAAGCCGATGCTCGAACTCGGTGCGCGCGGGTTCAAGTGCTTCCTCGTGCACTCCGGCGTCGAGGAGTTCCCGAACGTCGACGCGCAGCAGTTGCGCGAGGCGGCGAAGGAGCTTGCGCCGACCGGCGCGCCTCTCCTCGTGCACGCAGAGCTCGGCGAACAGCTGCAGCCGGCCCACGGCGATCCGAACGAGTACGCGACGTACCTCCGCTCGCGGCCGAACGCGGCCGAGGATGAGGCCATCGAACTGCTCGTCGACGTAATTCGCGAGACCGGCGCGCGCATGCACGTCGTCCATCTCTCCTCGGGCAGCGCGTTGCAACTGCTCGCACAGGCGAAACGCGAAGGGCTGCCGCTCACCGCGGAGACGACGCCGCACTACCTGCACTTCGTCGCCGAGGCGGTGCCGCACGGGCACACCGAGTTCAAATGCGCGCCGCCGATTCGCGAGCGCGCCAATCGCGAGCGCCTCTGGCACGGGCTGGCCACGGAGCTGATCGAGCTCGTGGTCAGCGATCACTCGCCGTGCACGCCGGAGCTCAAACGCGGTGATTTCCTCGAGGCCTGGGGCGGCATCGCCTCGCTGCAGTTCCTGCTGCCGATCGTCTGGACGAACGCCTCGCAGCGCGGCTTCGAGCTGAGCGACATCGTGCGCTGGTGCTGCGAGAAACCGGCGCAGCTCGCGGGCCTGGTCAGCAAAGGCGCGATCGAGGTCGGCCGCGATGCGGATCTGGTGGTGTGGGATCCGGAAGAGGCGTTCGTGGTGACGGAGGAGATGATCGAGCATCGGCACAAGGTCACGCCGTATCTCGGCCAGCGTCTGCACGGCGTGGTGAAGGCGACGTGGGTGGGTGGACGCGCGGTGCACTGAACGGTTGCCAGTTGCCGGTTGCCTGTTGCTGCGCAGTGGTCGGCTTGCGGCGAATGTTCGGCAAGACGGTACGTGCGCAGTCACTGGCAACTGGTAACTGGCAACTCGATTAAAGTACGCGCGTGTCGAACTTCCGCGACTTTCTCGACCTCGCCAGCGAGCGCCTCGGCGGCTCCGTGCTCTACGCCACGGACGATTACTTCGCCGAGAAAGAGAACCTGCTCAAACCATCGAAGGCGATCTGGAAAGAGCACGAGTACACCGACCGCGGCAAGTGGATGGACGGGTGGGAGAGCCGCCGCAAGCGCGTCGCCGGCTATGACTACGCGATCGTGCGTTTGGGATTGCGCGGCGTCGTACGCGGCGTGGTCGTCGATACCGCGTTCTTCCGCGGCAACTATCCGGAGTCGTGCTCCATTGAAGCAACATCGCTGCGCAGCGATGCGCCGCTCGATGCGGTGATGAATGCGGAGTGGCGCGAGATTTTGCCGCGCTCGCCGCTGCAGGGCGACAGCGAGAACGTCTTTCCGATCGCGTTTCACGACGCAGTCACGCACGTGCGTCTGAACATCTTTCCGGATGGCGGCGTGGCGCGTTTCCGCGTGCACGGCGAGGTCGTGCCGGAGTGGCGGATCGTGGGCGGCCTGGCCAACATCGATCTGGCCGCGGCGGAAAACGGCGGCGACGTGCTCGCGTGCAGCGACATGTTCTTCGGCCCGAAGCACAACCTGATCATGCCGGGCCGCGCGCACAACATGAGCGACGGCTGGGAAACGCGCCGGCGGCGCGGGCCGGGACACGACTGGGTGGTGGTGCAGCTCGCGACCGAGGGGAGCGTGCGGCGCATCGAGATCGACACGTATCACTTCAAAGGCAATTACCCCGATACCGCGTCGATCGAAGGATCGCGAGACGGCGAGAACTGGACCGAGCTCCTGCCGCGCACGAAACTGCAGGCGCACACGCGGCACTATTTCATCGATGAACTGCTCACCGACGGCCCGTTCACGCACCTGCGCCTCAACGTCTATCCCGACGGCGGCGTGAGCCGGTTGCGCGTGTGGGGCGTGGCCACGAAGGAAGGACAACGCGCGGCGGCGCTGCGGCGCGTGAATACGTTCTTCGACACGCGCGAGCTGCTCAAAGTGAACGCATCGACAGAGTGGGCGCAGCGGTTTCACGCGGCGAGGCCGTTCGCCACGTGGGACGAGATGCTGCGGAAAGCGAACGAGATCTGGCTCGCGCTCGGCGAAGAGCACTGGCTCGAAGGCTTCGCCGGGCATCCGCGCATCGGCGAGAGAAAAGCAGGCTGGTCGTCGCAGGAGCAATCGGGCACGCGCACCGCATCGGACGAGACCATGACCGCCATCGCCGAGGGCAATCGCGCGTACGAGGAGAAGTTCGGCTTCGTGTACCTCATCTGCGCGACCGGCAAGTCGGCGGAGGAGATGCGCGCAGACCTCGAACAACGCCTGCAGCACGATCGCGCGACCGAGCTGCGCCGCGCGGCCGAGGAGCAGGCCAAGATCACGGCGTTGCGCCTGGAGAAGCTGGTGCTCTGATGGCCGGAATCACGACGCACGTGCTCGACACCGCGAAAGGCAAGCCGGCGGCGGGCGTGCGCGTGACGCTGCTGCGCGACGATCATCTGCTGTTCGACGGCGCGACGGACGCCGACGGGCGCGCGCGCGTGCTCGACGCCGAGCGCGTGCAGCCGGGCGTCTATCGCATTCGCTTCGACACCGGCGCGTACGAACCCGGCGGCTTCTTCCCCGAGGCCACCATCGTCTTCCGCATCGACGACGTCGCGCAGCACTACCACGTGCCGCTGCTCCTCAGCCCGTTCGGCTATTCCACGTACCGAGGCAGTTGAATCGATGAAATGGCTGAAGAGAATCGCGTTCGTGCTGAGCGCGATCTTCGTTGGAATTCAATTCGTTCGCCCGCCGCGGGTGAATCCGGCGAGCGATCCCGCGCTGGCGCTGCATGCGCCCCAGAACGTGCAGGCGATTTTCGATCGCTCGTGCCGCGACTGTCACTCGAACGATACGCAATGGCCGTGGTACGCGAACGTCGCGCCGGTCTCGTGGTGGCTGTCGAATCACGTCCGCGACGGGCGCAAGGAGCTGTCCATCGAGCAGTGGGGCTCGTACTCGACGCGCAAGAAGTCGCGCAAGCTCGAGGAGATCTGCGAGCAGGTCGAGGAGGGCGAGATGCCGCTCCCCTCGTACACATGGATCCATCGCGCGGCGAAATTGAGCGCCGAGGACAAGCGCGTGCTGTGCGAGTGGACGAAGCTGGAACGGCGGGCTCTCAGCCCGCCGAATCAGAAACCGGCGGACTAAGAGCCCGCCGCTCCACGCCGTCCGGCGAGAATCTTCACGAACGACCGCGAACGCAGCTCCTCCAGCGTGAGCCCCGTCGCCAGCGCCTCCTCCTCGGTCAGCGCCCCGCTGTTCATCCCGCGGATGAAGTAGTTCAGCAGTCCCTGCCCCGTGGCGGCGTCGTCGAACACGTCGCCAACGAGCGTGGCCTGCCCCGCCTTCTGCATGAAATTGCGCAACCGCTCAGTTGCGGGTGCGAGGCCGGAGAGGAAGAAGTCGTACACCGCGGCATAGCGCGTCGGCAGTTGCGCGGGATGCAAATCCCACCCTTGATAGTAGGCGTGCACGAGCGAGTGGCGGATGTGCTGGACGTGCAGCGCCCACGCGCGATGGATGGTGTCGCGATCGCCGATCGGGAGGATGTTCGTCGCACCGTCGGAGAGCCACAGCCCGGTGCCGGAGTACGCGATCTGCATCATGTGCCGGGCGAAGTCGCACGCCGGATGGTCCATGCGCTGCTCGGCCGCGGTGATGTTGCAGCTGGCGGTGTAGTCGTACGTGCCGAAATGCGCGGCCACGGCGCGGCCGCGCGCGGCATCGAGGAAGCGCGGCAGGTTCGACTCCCCTCGCTCGCTGAGGATCGACTGCGTGGTCTCGATCATGAACTCGAGGCGGAGCGTGTTCGCGGGCAGGCCGAGGCGCGGCTCCATGGCGTCGAAGGCATCGGCGAGGAGCGTGACCTGCTCGGGCAGCTGGATCTTCGGCAGCGTGACGACGAAGTGCGGAGGGAGCTCGCCGTTGGTCTCGCCGAGGAGCGTGGTCAGGACGATGTCCATGGTGCGCAGGCCGCGGCGCAGCAGCTCCTGCGAGAACGGCTTGATGCGGATGCCGATGAACGGCGGCAGCGTGCCCTCGCGCAGGCCGGTGGCGAGCTCGCGCCCGACGATCTCGGCCTGGCGGTCTTCCTCCTCGTCGGGGCGATTGCCGTAGCCGTCCTCGAAGTCGACGCGAAAGTCCTCGACCGGCTCGCGGGCGAGCTTCTCCACCACGCGCTGCCAGATCGTCTCCGCGCGCGAGTCTTCGACGCCAATCGCGCGCGCGAACCCGAACGGATCGACGCCATGCTCGTCGAGCACCTGCATCGCTTTCTCGCCGAGCTTGCGCGTCGTGTCGCTCTTGAAGAGATGCGCGCCGCCGTAAACGGTATGCACGGGCTGGCGCTCTCCCGCGCTGCCGGGGAAGCGGCGCATGAACGGTTCGAGGGCGGTGTGGAGCGGGGTGGCGAGCGTTTCGAGCTCGCGGTCGGTCAGTGTGGTTTTCATGGTGTCGTGCAGTCGTAGAGTCGTAGGCTCTTGGAGCAGTCGCCTGTTGCCGGTTGCCTGTTGCTGCACAGGTACTGGCTTGCGGCACATATGGCGCGAGCGCGAACGATGCAGCAACAGGTAACCGGCAACAGGCAACTCGCTTTCAATGCTTGCGGACAAAGTGCGCCACGCCCCAGCCCACCAGCGTGAGCACGGCCAGCACGATCCAGTTGTACTGGTTGCCGTACGTCGCGATCGGGTAGTGGTTGCTGATCATCATCATCACGACCGGGATGACCAGGTAGGTGTTGTGCTTGGAGCGGAACTTGGCGCGGTCGGCGAGGCGCTGGTCGGGCTCGCGCCCTTCCTGCACCGCGGCCACCATCTTTCGCTGCGCGGGGAGGATGCGCACCCAGACGTTCGCGGCCATGAGCGTGCCGAGGACGGCGCCGACGTGCAGGAACGCGGCGCGATTGGACATCACGTGCGGCAGCCACCACGCCAGCGCGACGATGAGCGCGAACGAGATGGCGATGGCCAGCGGCTCGATCTTCGCCAGCGGCGAGAGCCACAGCAGGTCGTAGACGATCCAACCCACGACGATCGCACCGATGCCGATCGCCGCGGCGACGGGAAACGCGGGCTTGCCCGGCTCGCCGTCGACGAGCAGACCGCCGACGTAATAGACGAGGAGGAGCAGCGGAATGCCGCTCAGCCACGTCATGGCCGCCTCCCACTTGAACCAGTGCAGGTGATGCGACGGCGAAGGCTTCTTTCCAGCACAGTGGGATCCGAAGCTTGGAATTCACGTGACTTGAAGTCGCGGC
>JADMIO010606966.1_pt1 | contig 70099 bp, 55 predicted proteins | sample 8958161 | NCBI WGS metagenome assembly JADMIO01 (sample SAMN16585339, study PRJNA669376) | soil metagenome | isolation source: Crop rotation soil | place: USA: Cullars Rotation, Alabama | collected 2011 | reverse complement strand
GCCGCGACTTCAAGTCACGTGAATTCCAAGCTTCGGATCCCACTGTGCTGGAAAGAGTCTTGCTCAGACGAATCGCCAATGCAGATCTCCTTTTTCGGTTTGCTCAACCAAGGCCAGCTGTCTCAGCGGGAAATGTTTTGCTTGCACTAACAAAGGAAATTATAGAGCGACGTTTAGCAAAAGCAAAACGAGCGCTCATAGCTTGCGGTTTTCTTTGCGGCGCTTGGCGTCTTAGCGTCTTTGCGTGAGTGTGCTTCCCGCAGCGGCACGTTCACGCCAAGGCGCAAAGACGCAAAGTAACGCAAAGCGTCTTGTAGCATGGCTGAAGAAGACTACAACCCTTTCCCTGAGCCAGTCGTGATCGAAATCACAGACGTCTTTGATCTGCACACGATCCCGCCGAAACAAGTAAAGGCAGTCGTCGAGGAATACCTGCGCGAAGCTCACGCGAAAGGCTTGCGCGTTGTCCGTATCATTCACGGCAAAGGCCGGGGCGTGCAGCGCGAGATCGTGCGAAGCGTTCTTGAACGAACAGACTTTGTTTTGGATTGGACTGACGCCCCGCCGGACGCAGGAGGATGGGGCGCGACTATTGTTCGACTCGCGGCACGTACTTGACGCTCCTGCGCCAACGCCCATTCACCAGTCGTTTGGTGGTGATCTTCACTCTCTTTTCGTCGCGGATAGTTGCATCTTCGACAATCTCCCGGACTTTCTTCGGGCGGTCGTTGACGACCATAAACTCCTCCGTCATATGCCAGCAGCATCCTGACTTACTGAAAGTGGTTAATCGCTTCCGCTTCGCATCTACCTCGAACATACCGAGCTGACCCTGCTGCGATAGTTGCGTGAAAGGCTCGCTATGAATGAACTTACCTGCGGATCGCGAAAACAAGTAAATTTGGTATGAAGGCATGCCGTAACCGCCGTTGTTGCCGTCACACAAAGCAAGGTCGTCAATTCCGTCGAAGTTGTAATCGGCAAAACTTACCGCGCTCTGTTCGTCGTACAGTCGCGTGACATTCACGCTCGGCTTGTCGTTATCGCCGAGGAGGAATTGCGTGTCGTCGAGCTTAAATGTTTGAAAGGCTCGGCGGCTGTTCTTTTTGAAAAGGGTGTAAGTGACTTTGCCTTCACAGATCTTGTTTTGACATTTTTCAACCTCGATCTGCACGTCATAAAGCTTCGAGGCATTTTTAACTTCAAATTTTATCTGAGCGGCAACAGCCGCGGTGAATAGGAGTATTGTGAGAAAAACCTTGACCATCGAAAGAAGAGTTCTGCTGCCTTCTGCTGCGGGCTGCTTACTGCCTCCTGCCTACTGCCACCTGCCTCCTGCCTACTGTTTTGTGGTGCCCCCGGCGCGATTCCAACGCGCGACCTTCCGCTTAGGAGGCGGACGCTCTATGCAGCTGAGCTACGGGAGCACACGTTCGCAGAGGCTAGAGTTTAGAGGCTAGAGGCTAGTCAAGCAAACGAATTGATTTGCAAACGCGAGCGCCGGTTCTCCGGTTCCAATTTGGAGACGCTAATCCTAAGCTTCCATTTAGCACTAAGCGCAGGCCTACTCTAACCTCAGCCTCTAGCCTCTAGCTCTGATATTTGATGAGAGATCTTACGTCGTACCCATCCAACTTTTTCCGGCCCGGAAGAAATTCAAGTTCGACGACGAACACTAAGCCTTCAACTTTGCCGCCGAGGCCTTCAACCAGATCGCAGACTGCTTTGGCAGTGCCGCCGGTCGCCAGCAAATCATCCGCGATGATCACTCGATGGCCATCGCCGATAGCGTCGCGATGAATTTCAAGCGTGTCCTGCCCGTATTCGAGATCGTAAGAGATCGACGCGCGCTCGGCGGGCAGCTTTTTCGGTTTGCGCACCGGCACAAAACCAGTGCCGAGATGGTAGGCAAGCGCGGGCGCGAAGATGAATCCGCGCGCTTCGATGCCGATGACGGCATCAATCTTTGTTCCTTCGTATTCCGCCGCCAGAGCATCGACGGTTTTGCGCAAGCCCTCGGGGTGCTTGAGCAGTGTCGTGATGTCGTAAAAGTTTATGCCGGGCTTTGGGAAGTCAGGCACTTCGCGAATCAGTTTTTTCAGGTTGTCCATTGTTCGTCAGGCGAAAGTCTATTTGCTTTTGATCGAGGCCGCACATGATAGCACTTTGCGAAACTCTGCGTCTTCGCGGCTTTGCGTGAAACTTTCTGCTCGTATCAATCTTATTCACGCAAGGGCGCAAAGCCGCCAAGAAAAACCGCAAAGAAAACCAACGCGAAAAGACTGCGACAAAGAAAATGAAGTGAGAGTCGTTGGGACTTGAGACTTGAGACTGAACCTGAGACTTGAGACGAGACTTGAGACTTGAGACTGAACTTGAGACTTGAAACCTGAAACTTGAAACCTGAAACTGCCGTTATTCCACCGGCTCCACGACGACCTGCTTCTTCTCGCGTTCGCGCACGACTGAGAAAACGTGTTTCTCTTTCTTATTGAATGGAAACACGTAAGTCCATGCGCCGCGTCCAACCGCACGCCCATCGATCGATTCGATCACATCGCCTTCGCGCAGGCCGGCCTTGGCCGCCGGGCTTTCGGGTTCTACAGAAACGACCAAAACGCCGGAGCCGCCCCATTGTGAAGCCGACTTAGTAGATAGCGCGACCGCTTCAACACCCATCACACTCAGGCCGCCTTTGAATTTCGGCACGGCCGGCCAATCGAAATGCCATTCGAAATTTGGCTGGAATGCTCCACCCAACCTGACATCGACAGAGAGGGGCATTTTGATCTTGGGACGCTCAACGGTGAACTTAACTTCTTCGCCGCTGCCGGCCTTGGTCAGTATGGTCGAGAATTCTTCCGCGCCTTTCACGTCCTTATCGTTGACGCGCACGATGATGTCGCCCGGCCGCAGATTAGCGAGCGCTGCCGGCGTTCCGGGAAGCACGGACGTCAAAAGGATGCCGATCTGTTTTTGAAACATCTCTTCGAGCTGCTGCTCGTTCCAACCGTATTCAAGCAAAGTCTGCCTGGCACCCCTCTCGACAGCTTCACCGCGAATGCCGAGTAGCGGCCGGGGCACGCTGGCTTGACGTTCAAGAACTCTGCGCGCGGCCGCTCGCACGGAGTCAACAGTCAGCAGTTGCGCGTTGACGCCTTGAATTTCGTCGACGATGCCTAGCGTGTTGCCGGATTGATCGGTTGCGACGCCTCCAATCGCGTTCGGCGTAAGCTTTGCGCTGCGCAGCATCACGCGCTCAACGTCTGCTTTCGCGATCGCCGCTTTGGCGATTTGCGCTTCGGTCTTTCCAATGCGAACCAGAATTTGATAAGGCACATCGGACGCGACTTGTTCAGGAGCAAACACTTGCACGTTCTGCCCGGTAGCGATCTTTCTCGGACCTGCATTTGCCGTCGGCGCCGTTGCAGGTTGAGTCAATTGCAGAACCGACAAGCCGGTCAATCCGTCGATTCCGATATACCGCGCGTGATAGGTTTTCCCATCCTGAGTCATCACGGTCAGGTCCGGCTGCATGCGCGGAATTCGAGGCAGTCTCCGCAGAGCATTCCCCTCCGGGTCGTCCGGATCATCGGGAGGAACCGGACTCATGGGAGGCAATTCCATTTCTGCCGCGACCTGCGGAAGCCGAGCCGCGATTGTGCGGCCATCATCGAGGGCTAATCCGGCAATGATGCTAGCATGCGCATCTTTCGCGATCGCTTCAGGATCAATTGTATAAACGGCGCCGGGCTCGCCGGATTCGCGCAGAAGGTAGCGCAGCACTTTTGCGCCGCTCAGCCGATGGACCACCGTCACAACTTGGGGCGCGACCGGCTCCTGATCCTTTACCATCGTGACGCGCGCGGGACGAGTGGTGGCTCGCCGAATGGCCTTCTGCGCTTTCTCTTTTGCTTTTTCCGGAGCGACTGGCATCTGCGGTTCCACAGTCACGGATGCAGTCGTGGCCTTCGGCGTCTGCGCTGGCGCAAAGCAGACGACCGCCATGCAGGTAACCAACGGCAACAAAAATAATTTCAGAGTACTTCTCATGGTCAATCGGTCGTTACCAAACTCGGCTGTTCGGCGAATAGCTGACTGCCATTCGATTGCCTGACAGGTTCTGCGCACCAAACGTCACTGGCGGCAAGGAAATTTTCCGCGTCTCGCCGCGCTCATCTTCAAGAGAAAACACGACCGGCTTCGAAGGAGCATTTACGTAAGCCTGATCTGCATCGCTCTGCCGAACCGAATCCACCGGCTCAACATTGAAATCCTGTGAGCGAACCTGGCGACTGGTGCTGTGTTTGCTTCGAGGAGCAGCTGTGCCCGCTTGAGCGATAACGTCAGGACCCACCGGCGAAGTTTCCGTGCCCTCGACATTTGAAACCCGCGGGTTCGACGGACTTGAAGTTGCGCTACTGCGATTGTTCGTGGCGACTGACTTCGGCGCGGTGACCGGTGTTGTTGTTTGCCTCTGAGAGATCCAAACGACTGATCCGGCGACAAGTACGAACAAAGCGGTTGCGGCCAGCGCAGGCGTGCTCAGCAAGCGCGCAAAGAATGGCTGCTGCTGCCGCGGTGATTTCTCTCTCGCGATGCGCGCGCGCAGGCGCATGTCGAAATCCGCGGGCGCGATCACCGGCTCGAGGCTGGCCACCATCTCGCGCAACTTGATTCGCTCAGCGTGAAAGTCGCGGCACGACGCGCAGGTCGCAAGGTGCGCGCTAACTCGTTCGCCTGGCTCGGCGCCAAATTCCATCTCGTCAATTTCTCGCCGCGCGTGGCGGCATTCAAAGCTATTCATGATTACACCACCTGAACATAGTTCCTCATCTTGTCGCGCAGAAAGTTGCGCGCCCGATTAATGCGCGACTTGACTGTGCCTTCACTCGTTTGCAGGATCGCGGCGATCTCGTCATAGCTCTTGCCTTCGACGTCTCTCAGTACCAGCGGCGCGCGATATCTTTCCGGCAAGGTGCTGATGGCGCGTTTCACGACGGCTCGCCTTTCCGCATCAACCAAAGCGATGTCCTGCAACGGCTGTTCGTCCGGAGGGTTAAAATCGACGGCTTCCTCGCCGTCATGCGAAGTCAGGAGACCGGTCAAGGACACCAGCCGCCGTCGCTTTCGTTTCCGCAGCTCGCTAATCGCCAGGTTCGTCGCGATGCGATAGATATAAGTCGAAAATGCGTGCGTGGTTTGATAGCGGCTGGCCGCGCGATAGACGCGTATAAAAGTCTCCTGAGCCAAATCAACTGCCGTGTCGTAATCGTTGACCATCCGATAAATGTAGCTCGTGATCTGATTTCGATATCGCGCGACCAGTTCCGCGAACGCATCCTCGTCGCCCGCCAGCGTCTCTTGCAGCAACGCGTGATCGGTGTTCGGTTGCACGACGACAGGCGCGGGCGCCGCGGCGGCGAAATTAGTCGGCTGAATCGAACTTATCGCTCTCATCGGCAGGCAGGCTCTTCGGGTTTCATGGCGCAAATCGCTGCTTTGCGCCGGGTTACTCGCTAGCAGACATTATACACTTCGCCTGCGACGCTCACTGGTTCACACGCGGTAAGTTTTGGGAAGTTCCAAAAGGTAGGAACCAAGGCAAGTCTTAGCTATTCGCCGCTGGCAGCTTCCGGCGTCTGAAACAACGAATCTTCCATTTTCACGCCGTAGGTTACCGTCAGGATGCGCGTCTCGAGGACTTGCTTTCCGTCCACCAGCATCACCGTTCGATAAGGGACCAGGGTTCCCTGTGCGTAGCGGTAATCGTAAAAACGCTTCATGTATTTCACCGGCGCCGTTTGATCGGGCGGGGTCTCTTCGTATTCCAGCCACAGCACGCGATAAGACTTTGCACTGATGAAATAGCGGGTCTTGTGATTGGCTTTATCCAACAGGTCGAGGACATAGAGATCGATTCCCTGCTGCTTGTCTTTCCCGGCCGAGGTCACCTTGGAATCGTTCTCTTTGTAACGAAGCAGCGCATCGATGCTGTGAATCTGTTGCGAAAGAAATTCAGCGGCGGTCTCAGCTCGCGGAGTAAAGACTGATCCATTGATGATGCCGAAGACTCGGCCCTCGGTGTTAATCAGCGAGTATTCCTGCTGCGCCGTTTTCTGGTCGACGCGAATCTTGTCTTTGTCGATCTTCTCTCCGTGAATGAAACGCATTTCGTAGCGCGCTTCTTCGGGCCTTCCGTCCGAACTCATGCGCGACAAGCGCCCGCGCTCAATTCCATTCTTCCGAATCTGCGCCAGTCCCGGCCGCGTGCCCGAAACCAAAATTACCGCTTCGGCAACCTGTTCGGCGGTAAGTTCTTTCGGTTGATCGGCGCGCGCCGGCGTTACTGAGAATGACACCGCGAGCAACGACGAGAGAACGACTAAGGTAATGAGAATGATTGAGGGACGAAACTTCAATTTCATTTTTGTATTACAGCCTGATTTCCTGGCGGCGCTATTCTCTAACTTCTCGCTTCTTCTTCTTTTGCTCGCGCATTCTAACACAGGCGCTCGCAAGTCAAAGCGCAGTATGAAATGGATGCCACACGGTAAAGGTAGGATGTCCACGCGACGGCGTTTGACAACCATTTCGCCGATCGTTAGGTTGATTAAAAAGCTCGCACAGGAAAGGAAAGAACTGGCGCGGATAGCTGGGTCCCGACAGACCATCTGCGCGCAGTTCCGACGGTAACTAATGAAACGAGTAGGAATTTTAGTAGGACGAGAGAAGACTTTTCCCGAAGCCCTGATTCGCAACGTCAAAGAGCGCGGCAATGGCAACGTCACGGCGGAATACCTGATTTTAGGCGGCGTTCGCCATGATGAACCTCCGCGCTACGATGTCGTCATCGATCGCATTTCGCACGAAGTGCCCTTCTATCGGGCGACGCTAAAACGCATGGCGCTGGAAGGCACAGTCGTCATCAACAATCCGTTTTGGTGGTCGGCGGATGACAAATTTTTCAACTACTCGCTGGCGATGAAGCTCGGCGTCGCGGTGCCGAAAACGGTGCTGCTGCCGCAGAAGGACTACATTCCCGGAATCGTCAGCGAGAGTCTGCGGAACCTGCAGTTCCCACTCGACTGGAAAGCCATTACTGATTACATCGGCTTTCCGGCATTCATGAAACCCTTCGACGGCGGCGGCTGGAAGAACGTCTCGAAGGTGAACTCGGTGGAAGAGTTAATTCATGAATACGATCAGACGGGCACGCTGTGCATGACGCTGCAGGAATCGATCGAGTTCGATCAGTTCGTGCGCTGCTACTGCATCGGCCAGGAAGACGTGATGATTATGCCGTACGATCCGCGCAAGCCTTATCTTTCCGGCGAGCAATACATCTACGATCCGCATTATCTTTCGCCTGAGCTGACGGCGCGCGTGACGCACGATGTGCGCACACTGTGTTCGGCACTCGGTTACGACATCAACACGTGCGAGTTTGCGATCAAAGGCGGCATTCCGTACGCGATCGATTTCATGAATCCCGCGCCCGACGCCGAATTGCAATCGGTCGGCGAGTTCTATCACAACTGGGTGAGCGAGGCAGTGACGAAACTGATCTTCAAACGCTTGAGCGACCCAGCGCCGCGCGCTCGCTATCGTTGGGATGCACTGTTGAGTCCAGAGCCAACGCGTTTGGAAGCGGTGGCATCGGCGAGCGAACAAGCAGGCCGCACAGTTGGGCCCAAAACTACAGCTTCAAAAAAGGTATCGACGAAATCAAAGAAGTCGTCGGCGCCATAATCACAGCCGAACGTTTAGGAATTAAAAGCGGGCGGGCTAAGCAGCCGAGTTAGTTCGACCACGTCTGGAGAGAAAACTCTTTACCAGCAAAGCGCTCAGCCAGCCGATGATCGATGAAGATGCGAGCGCCCAGCCGGCGCCTGCGATTACTTGGTTGATGAGTGAACCGGCCAGCGCGATTAGCAACGCGGCAAAGCTGACGCGCGCAGTTAGCTCCTGAATTCGACCCGCGCCCTCAGCCCAGGTGATGCGCCGCAACTCTGAATTCAGATAGTCATCGTCGTCGTTCAGCCGCGCGTAGTAATCGGCCTCGCGTCGAGCAAGCCGCGCGCTTGCCTCATCGGAAGCAACACGCGCCGCGTCGCCGTAGTGATGAATGACGTGCGCGAGCTTTCCTTCGCTCAACCCAATTTCTGCGAGGTTAACGTAAGCCCGAAACGAGTTCTGATCGATTTCAGTTGCGCGTCGCAGAGCCTTTGCTGCCCGCTCGGCCTGTCCAAACTCGAAAAAACTTTCGCCGATACGCTCAGCCAGACGCGCGTCGTCGGGCGCGCGCGACCCAGCGAGCTTCAAAGCCGCACAGGCGCGCGCTAAGAGGCGCGCGTCGCTAAATGCGGAGGCTTGCGAGCGCAGCAGTCGCGCGTATTCGTAGAGCAACCAGCCATCTTGCCGCGCAAGATGAAGGGCGCGTCGAAAAGCTTCGGCGGATTCGCGCAAGCGACCGGCGACTCGCAAATTATTCGCGACCATCCGAAGCGAGCGAGCGCGGTCGAGATCGTCCTTCGATCCTTCATCAGCCACAGCGCGACGATCGATTCGATGGCGCGCCTTCTCGTCAGCTTGCTCCAGAACTGATGGGGTCGCGATTCCTAACTCCGCCACCTGCCCGCGAAGCCCATGCGGATCACAGAGATAATCGCGCAACTCTGCCGCGCGGGTGTCGAGCTTGTGATCGGCAACGAGCGGCAGCAGTGACTGAATCATGCGACGAAATTTTTTACCGCCGGAGGCGAAAGCAAAAGCGTGCGCCGGCCCGCTGATTTCGACGCGATAGCGATAGCGCACAGTTCCCGCGCGGCGCAGCGTGCGCACGGTCGCAACTTCGATTCGTTCGATATCGTCAATCGCCAGCCGAGCTGATGAGCCGCGTACGACTCGCGAAAGCAACGGCAGAAGTCCAGAACGAAAAAGAGTTCGCCCATCGAAGTACAGGCGGTCCGTTGTCACTAGAATCGGAACGACGATCCAAGTCGAAGTGACTAGCATGAGCGCGGCAAGGTCTCTGTGGGTTCGCAAGAGAATTCCCGAAACGAAAGTCAGCATTGCCGCCAACGCGAAATAACCCCCGGGCGACACGCGAACTCCGATCAGCGGCCCGGATTTCTCCGCAGCGACGATACGCTCACGCGAGTCGCGCAAGGCTTCGAGAATTGTTTTTGGAGTTGATTCGTTCAAAAGAATGGGTCTGACGATCTATTTAGACGCGCATTCGACCGGCACATTCAGAGAAAAAGTGCCGCGGCCGGCGCCCGGTTCAGTGTAACGCAGGTCAGCGAATTGAACGAGAGTTTGGCTCACGCAGTCTTCATCCTGCACGCGGGCCAGTGGAAACCTGGCGAAGCCCAACAGGATCTCTGCGCGGCGATCCTGCGAAGCTTGAGAAATTAGTGCTGCGTCGCGCATGTCGGGCTTTTCAAAGCGCTCGACCGCGCCAGGCGCATGGGCCAAGTAACCGTCAACAACTCGCGCCGGGGTCTTCGTGGCATCACCAAGCTTGATTGAATATCGATAGACAGCGCGATCTGTTTCAGCGACGCAAGCCCAACGAAAAGGATTCGCCAGCGTTGGCATCGCAGCCACACGCAGCACGCGTTCATTTGAAGTTGCGGCGATCGCATCAACTACTTGAGCGGCTTGTTTGTAGGCGGAACGATGAACCAAAGCCAAGCTGCCCCAGTACAAGGCAATCGCGCAAAGCGCTGCGGCAGCAATTTTCCTCTCGTGATTCTTTGCCAGGCGCAGCCATCTGATTAAAGCCAAAACCAAAATCCCTGCGGGCAAAACGATGCGCACTGTTTGCAGGCTCATCACGCCGACGCCCGGCCGCGAAGCCGCCACGAAACTCGCGACAATTAAAACAGCCGCGATGAGAGACCAGCCGGCAATCTTGGCCCAATGATTACTTGTCGCCAGAAAGGCTGCGCCACCGACCGTCAACCAAATGTACGGATCGACGATGAACACCAGGTCGCCATAAAACCACCGTGCGCTCCACGGCAGAAACGGTCGGACGCCATAGTTGTTGGTCCAATCCATCAAAGGATGAGTCGCCGTCGTGATCGCGGAAGCGATTAGTAATCCGCGATAACGCAAGTTTGTCGGTCGTTTTCGAATCGCCGACATTGCGCGCGCGCCGCAATAAACGATCGATGGAACGATGATTGCCAGCGCGATGACGCCAATTATCGAGTGAGTGATGCCTCTGTGATGGTGGAGATAATTCCAGCGGTCAGTCGTCAGGCCGACGATGATGTCGGAATCCGGACTGTTCGCGGCGAGAAGGCACACGGTGGTCGCCCAGGGCGACAGCCGATCGAGCCCGGCTTTCGCGGCTGTCAGACCGACCAGGCTGTGGGTAAATGGGTCCATGCTACGGCTGCGCCACAGAATGGAAAGAAACTTCTAAAGTGCGAGCTCGGGAGGCGCGGTTTGCGGTAATTGCTTGTGACGATCCGGATCGATCTTCAAAAGCTCTTGCGCGGCGTCGCGAGAGGCGCCTGATTCGGGGATTGCCTTACCATCCTTGTCTTTCGCCGTCCGCGAGGCAGAGACGATATTGAAGAGCAAATCCGCGGCTTCTTTTTTCTTACCCTGCTTCTCGTAAATCATCGCCAGCCGCAGGTTGGCGCTGTCAGGCGTGACGATCTTCGCGTTGATCTTCGCAATCTCTGCGTAGAGCGCGGCCGCCTCATCAAGTTTGCCGTCACCTTCCTTAGCCTGAGCCAACGCGAATTTCGCCAGCACCGCTGTCTCGCCAGTGCCGCCGCTCAATGACTGAAGTTCCGCGATGCCTTTGTCGTGATCAGTGACCAAAAGACTTCGCGCGATGAACAAACGCGCTTCGGTGCGGTACGGATCGCCATACTTAGTAGCGACTTTCTGAAATGCTTCGATGGCTTTTTGCGCGCGTTCCTGTTCAGTGCTGAAAACAGGGTCCTTCGAATTGGGCGGCGGAGCCGGATTGATTTCGGCGCGCGCGATTGCGATAGCTCGACCCATCGCGGCTTCGGCTTCGTCGTTGTGTTTTTCGCGCCAGCGATAAATACCGTATCCGGCAGCGGCCAGAACTACGACGGCGAGCAGCCCGTAAAGGATCTGTCTGCCGCGCCCGGCGACGCGGTCGGCCAGGCGGTCCGCCAACAGCATAGTCGTGTCGCGAAACCGGTCGTGCTTCAATTCGCGCGCGCGTTTCTTCTTGTATTTTGCCAAACTTTCTTCCTTCGCAAGAACGCACGGTGACGCGCGTTCAAAATTGTGTATGATCGCGGAAACAGCGAATTTAGCGGCGTGCTTTGACGATGTCAAGGATGGTTCGGTCGCAACCAACAACGTCTCGCCGCTCATCTTAGAAGACGAGGCCGGCAGGTTTCCTCAAAATGATTACGCGGGAACAAATCTTCAACAAGCGCTGTCTAACGACGCGTCGGCCCGAGAAGCATTGGCGGTCGAACGGTTTAAGGCTTCTCGCGAATTGCTGTCCCAAAGGGGGCGCTGAGTGAGCTACGGAGAGCAAATCGCCCTTCGCACCCAGGCGGAGTTGAACGAAGTTGCCCCGGCAGCTTTGGTCGGTGTCCGTTCGACTGCCGAAGATCAGTTCCTTGAAAGATTAAGACACGGCGAGACCGCAGCATTCGAGCAGTTGGTCGCGGAAAGAACCAGCGACATTTACGGCCTCTTGGTACGACTTACGAGTGACGCTGAAGAAGCGCGCGACCTGACGCAGGAGACTTTCCTGCGCGCCTATCAAGCGATTGGAAAGTTTCGCGGCGACGCTGATTTGAAGACGTGGCTGTATCGCATCGCGATCAATCAGGCGAGAAATCGCTGGCGCTGGTGGCGGCGACGACGACGCGACGCGACGGTTTCTCTCGACGCGACGGTAGGCGAAAGCGAACGCACAATCGCGGCGCAACTGGAAGATCGCGCGGCGGCGGATCCTGAACAGGAAACATTGGCTCACGAACGCGAGCGGCAATTGAGAACGGCGCTGCAAAACCTGCGCAGCGCTTATCGCGAAGCAGTAATTCTTAGAGATGTCGAAGGATTCACTTACGAGGAAATATCAGAGACGCTGCAACTGAATATCGGCACAGTGAAGTCACGCTTGGCCAGAGGGCGTCTCGAGTTACGCAAGAAGTTGGAAGGTTCTTTCTAAATTTGTTGGATGGTTGGCCTGCCCCGGCGACACGGAAACTCGGTGCCAAAAGGGTCGAAGTGGCGGCTCGGGCAAACAGCAGGCGCGAAAGAGAATGATGCAAACGTGGCCAGCAACACCGCGTCCACTCATTCAACATCGTGAACCGTTGGCGCGGGTCGATTGCTTTCAGGGAAGAGCAAGCCGGGGTCGGCCAGCCATTCATGAAAAAGGCAGAGGTTAGGGGTTAGAGATCAGAGGTTAGAAATAATCGCGTTGAAGTTACGACAGCTAACAGATCTCAACTTCCCTCACCGATAAGAGGAGGCGTCAGGTCGAGTAGACAGAGGTTAGAAGTGACAACGCTCTTTTTTCTACCTTCTAACCTCTAACCTCTAGCCTCTAAGTTATTATGAAATGTGACGAAATCCAGGAATCGCTCGCGCTGTATTGCGATGATGGCTTGAACGAAGAGGGCCGCGCCAGATGCGACCATCACCTGGAGGTCTGTCCGGTCTGTCGCGCGCGCGTCACGGAGTTGCGCGCGGTGAAAACTCGTCTGGCGACGATGTCACGTCATGCGCCGCCTGCGGGACTGGCGTCCGAAATTCAGTTTGCCGTGCGCGCCGAAGCGTTCGTCCTGCGCGCTCGTCGCACCGCGCCGAAGAGCGAACTCATCGCCGAAGTCCTCTCCGTCTGGCTGCAACCGCGAATCGCGCGTTACGCGTTTAGCTCGATTGCTTCGCTTATCATTTTTGGTAGCGTTTTTCTGGCGCTTCGGCCTCACATGATCGCCTTGCATGAAGCTGCGTCAGCTTACACAGAATTCATCGCGGACAATCCAGGAAGCGGGTACGATATCAACGAACCGATCTCTTCCACTAGTTATGCAGCCCTGCGCACGCCGTACAATTCGGAATCGCCGAGCCTGAATCCCAAAGGCGGCATCGCCACTCTCGATCTAACTGAGGCGCATCACCCGGATGCGGGCAGCGATGACATGGTCGTGGTGGCGGACGTTTACAGCAACGGCGTCGCCTCGCTGGCCGACGTGATGCACGCGCCGCGCGATAAGCGCATGCTGGAAGAATTTCGGGCGGCGCTGAGAAACAACGCAGTGTTTGTGCCGGCGGCGCTCGACCGCCGCCCTGAGACCATGCGCGTAGTATTTTCGATTCAGAGGGTTGAAGTGCGCGACGTGAAATACTAAGAGGCGAAGGGGCAACGGGGAACAGGGGAAAAGGTGAAGCGAGAGCTCTAGCTTCCTAACCTTTCCCTTTTAACCTTTGCCCTTTCCCCTTCCCGCTCTCGTCTTCTTGAATCTCGCTTCAATAATTCCCTTCCGAGTCTTCTTTCCAAACTTTGCCGTCATTGAGGGATAAGTTGTGGCAACGGCTTCCAAGCTCTGCGCGCCGATTAGCTTCTCGACGCGAGCAATCTCTCTTTCGGCGGCTTCGATTTCCATAAACAAGCCAAACGGCAGCTCGTCGATGACCACCTTGGCCTTGCCGACCTGCCGTCGCGTGCGCCGCTTTTCATAAACCAAGGCCGGCGAGAATCCCAGCGATTCCAGGATGGCGTGAACCGCGCCAGGATCCGAGACGCGAGTTTCGTTTTCGTTCTGGTGCTTGGTCAGAGACTTTGTGGGAATCCGTTCCTTGTGAGTCAGAATCGCCTCGCCGTTCACCCGGCGCAGACGCAGCGCGCGCTTTCCAAATCTCAATTTGCCGCCGTGATAAATTGTGTTCTCTTCAAACTCGACGGGCTTTGGATGGTAACCAAGCTCGCGCATGCGCCGCTCCAGCGCACGGCGCTGGCTGAGTGTGAGACGATACTTTTTTTCTATCTCAATGGGCATCGTGCTTGTCAGTACCGCTTGCAGTAGCGGGCGGGTGTATGGCTATTCAGTTCAACCCACCCGCTACCGCAGGTGGTACTGACTCTCCACTCTTATTCCTGTCTCACCCAACGCCAAACTTCCGGAATGGTCGCTTTCTTGCCGGTCATTAACATGCCGACGCGATAAATTCGCGAGGTCAACCAAATCAGTCCGACGGCCGTGGTTAAGCAAATCAGCAGAGATAACGCGATCTGCCAGAACGGCGGGGTTTCGGTAACGATACGCACCAGCATCGTTATCGGGGCGAAGAACGGAAACATTGAGGACCAAAAAGCCAGTGGCGAATTAGGATTGCGAATAATATTGAACGAGAGGAAGAGCCCTGCAATCAGCATCAGCACCACCGGCATCGCCAGCTGTCCGCCCTCCTGCGTCGTCGTCACCATCGTGCCCACCAGCGCGTAAATGGTCGCATAAATGAAATAGCCCATCAGAAAGTACACTGCCAAATACAAAAACAGTGCGGCCGGAATATGAGGCATGCTAATAGGCGAGCCGGCGACCACCACTGCTGAGAAGGTGAGGAAAGCAATTCCCCAGATTCCGAACTGCGTCAAAGCCACCAGCGAAACACCAATCAGTTTTCCCATCATCAATGGGAACGGCCGGATTGACGAAAACAGAATCTCAGCGATGCGCGTTTCCTTTTCTTCGATTACCGCGCCCAGAACCACCTGACCATAGAGCAGCACGCTCATGTAGATCAGAAACCCGACGCCGAAGACGAGATAGAAACCACCCTGGCCTTTGCTCTCTCTGCCGCCGGCGCCAATGGTCTTTAGATCAATCGGCTGAGAAGCTGTCTCAACAGACTGCTCATCAATCCTTGCGTCAGATAAGCGTTGGCCTCTCACGGCCGCGCTAATCGCGCCCCGGACATAGTTGGACGTGAATGGGTCACCAGCGTTGCGTGCTCGAAATTCCGCTTCGCCCGTTTTGACAACGTCGGGCGGCAAGACGATATAGCCATCAAGCTCTCGATCCTGGATTCTCGTTTCCAGATGATTCCTAACGTCATCTATCGTGCGGCCATTGAGCGGAACATTTTCGACCAGGTAACTGCCATGAAACATCTTGCCTGCCTGGTTGATTTGTTCCTTTCGGTTGCGATTTCCCACGGGCGGCTGATCGCGCGCTTGATCCTCATCGTCATCCCGAGCCTTTCCGTTGATGAGTTCTTTCTTCACCCGCTCGTACATCTTGCCCGTCTGGTCCACGACGGCAAGACGTGTCGGGCCTCCGGATTTAATCCCGATCATCATCGCTGGAACAACCGTAAAGCCAGCCATCAGCAGCGGGCCCAATACCGTCGCGACAATAAAAAACTTTGTCCGAACGCGCTGAACATATTCACGCTTAACGACAGCAAGAAATTTCTTCATGTGGCCTCCCTCGCCTTTTCGATGAAGATGTCGTGCAAGCTGGGCTCAACTAATTCGAATTTGTTTACGGTCACCCCAGCATCAATCAGGCGTTTGAGCAGAACTTGCGGATCCGCGTCCGGCATGAGCAGTACTTCGATCTCCTCACCATGCTGACGAATGTTTGCGACCAGCGCAGGGTCATTAAGCAATCCGTCGCCTCCTTCAATTCGCAGCGCCACCGCGTTGCGCGCAAAGCTGCGCCGGATTTCGCGCAACCGGCCGTCCAGGACTTTGTGCGCGCGATTGATCATGCAGACGTCGTCGCAAAGTCTCTCGGCAATTTCCATCTGATGCGTCGACAGAATGATCGTCTTGCCTTCAGTCTTCTTTTCCAGAATCGTGTCCTTCATCAACTCAACGTTGACTGGATCCAAACCCGAGAAAGGTTCGTCAAGAATCAGCAGATCAGGCTCGTGAATCACGGCTGTGATGAACTGGACTTTCTGCTGCATCCCCTTCGACAAATCTTTCGCGCGCTTGTTTTTCCAATCCGACAGTTGCAGTTTTTCCAGCCAATGATTGATGCGCGAATCGGCCTCGCGTCCGCGCAAATCCTTGAGCTCTGCGAAGAATCGCAGTTGCTCACCAACTTTCATTTTGCGATAAAGCCCGCGCTCTTCCGGAAGATACCCAATCCGATCCTGCAGATTTGGATTCATCGACTGTCCGAATAATTCGATCCGGCCGGCGTCGGGAATGGTGATGTTGACGATCATGCGGATCGTCGTCGTCTTGCCCGCGCCGTTTGGGCCAATCAATCCGAAGACGCGACCGGGTCGCACTTGCAGGCTGAGGTCATTAACGGCGGTAAAGTCGCCGAACTTTTTGGTGACGTGATCGAGAACGAGAGTTGGTTTGCTGTCGCTCATCTCAGGGGGAATCAATGTTCGACGCGAAAGGAGGAATAGGAACCGGATGGATCGAGATTTAGTTCCTCGACATGATCCACGCGCCCATAACGCGGCCCTGTCGCGAGATCGTGCTTGAAAGCTTCGACTTGCGACGCAGAGCCTTCGACCAAAGCTTCGACGCGGCCGTCAGTCAGGTTCTTTACATAGCCGACAACCTGGTGGCGCGCGGCGGCGCGTTGCGCAAAGAAACGATAGCCCACACCCTGCACGTCGCCGCTGATCAAAAAGCGGCGCGCAACGCGTGTCGATGTTCCATAAGCTTCTATCGGCATTTGAAAATTCTGCCTTCGCTGCCGCGGGTTAATTCAAAGGTGCCAATGTCGGTCTTCGAATTTGTAAGCGTCACCGTCAGCTTCATTTTATGGCCGTCAGTCCAGCCTGAAAACTGCGCCGGCTCACCGCGGGCTGATTCTTCTTCTCGCGTTGGTCCGCCGTGCTCAGCCGCGTGCGTCCCTTTCAGAACGAAACGTCCGTGACTGTCGAGCTTCAGTGGCGCGGCAATTTTTCCCGTCGCACAATCGTATTCGATCGTCGCTGCCCCATTGGCCACGACAATTTGGATGTGCTGCCCACCCCACGTTCCGTTGGGAATCGTTCGCGGGCGCCTGGCCATTGCCGACACCACCGCGATGAAGCTGATTGAGACGATCAAGCTGGCTATGAAAACTCGCGCGCGCATGTCACCTATTACCGCAAAATTGGTTAAGTTAGTCTAGTCGTCGCGGCCATTCGTTGAACGATCCATTTGCGGTTTTCTTGGCGCCTTTGCGCCCTGGCGCGAAAAGCAGACTGAACTTTTACGCTAAAACGCGAAGACGCAAAGTTTCGCAAAGAAGATAAGGCCTTATCGCAGTTCGACAATCGCGATTCCTCCCGGCGCGATCTTAACTTCAACGGACGATCCGTTTTGAATTGGCAACTTCGCATCAGTCAGCCACTCGTTCGCTGCGCCAATTTTTCCTGCGAGTGTGACAGTCGCCGTCACCGTAGCCGAGCGATCTACTTGCGCCATTCCCTGCTGCGGTTTGAAGACGCCGTTATCGTTGAAAAGCGTCACCACCCAACCGTTAGCGTTGCGGTTCACGAGATATTCAACGTCGCCGTGCACTCTAACCGGCGTCGAGTTTGATGCGAGATGTGCCAACAAGTGCGCCGCGAATGGAACCAGACGTTCGTCTTCACCCAGCAGATTTGAAACCGTCACGAAGATAATTTTTCCCTGGCCCACTTTGTTTACGGTAACCAGCGCGTCACCTTTTGAAGTTGTCATCATTGCCGTCGCGCCTTGAAGCTCAACCTTCCGATAACGGAACGCTTGTCCATTCAGATCTTGTGCCTGGTCTCCATCAACGAGACATTTTGCTGTCTCGTCTTCGACCAGCGCTCCTGACTCCTGGACGCCGAGCAACTTACTCGGCAGCCCTCTCGAGTTCGCCGCATTCAGCACAACCACGCCGCCGTTTCGCACGTAAGCTTCGACTGCTTTCGCGGAAGCAGGCGTCCAATTGACTTCACCGCCAACAACGACCGCACGATACGAGTTGATCGCAGTGTTCAGATTATCGGAAGCAACCAGCACATCGAAAATATTTCCAAACACTCCGGGCACGAAAGTCTGTCGTTCGCCGCTGGCGGGCTTGCCTTCGCGCACGAGACCGGGGTAGTAAGCCGCTCCAAACAATTCGCGCAGCGCTCGATCGTTCCGATTGATCTGCGCTACTCCGAAAGGCCACTGCGGATAATCGGTCATGTCCCAACCGTGCGCGGGATCGAGCAGGAAGGCGATCGGCGTGTAAGGCGAGCCGCGATCCGGATGTTTCTCAGCGAAGCGCATGAACTCGTCCGTGATGCGACCGAGTGGATTCAATTGAAACGGATGTTCACCGGGGCCTGGCTTAAAAAACTGATCGAAACCTTGCTCAAGATAAATCGCCGATGCGCCCGACATGTAATAGAGGTAGTAACTCTTTCGATACCAGGAAAGCGACGGGCCCATCGTGGCGCCGTAACGCGAATGAAAAAACTGATCCGGCCCGGCAAAATTCTGCTGCTTCGTGAACGTCGTGGCCGTGTCGCCCAGATTCGGCGCGTGATAGTAAAGGAAAGCGCCACCGAATTGTCGGACCGCTCCGCGAGTGAACGCGATGCGCATCGCCGTCATCGGCTGGACCGCAGAAGTCTCCATGCCCAGCAGACGTACTCCCCACCTTTCCAACGCATGCGCGAACGACGTGCTCGACGTCGATTGAGCTGGAATGAGTTTGTCCCACATCGCACCGGTCGTCGTATGAAAAGCGCCAGTCCATTTGCGATTGAGCGCGTCCGCGTAGAAGTTGTGCAGCGTTTCGAGCATCTGCGCCCGCGTCATGTCGGGAGTGAGATGCAGGTACTGCGGCGCCTGCTCCCAAACATAGCCAATGCTCTCTCCGGACATCCAACCCAAAAACTGTTCGCGCAGCTCGCCATTCAAAACTGCCCAGGCTGTCTGCGCGTCTGCTTCGGAAGCGAAATTGGCTGCGCCGTAATTGATCAGAATCGCAAACGGCAGGCGCGTCTCTTTCAAATAGCGACGGAACGAGCTGCCTTCCTTCAAGAGTTCAGGCACGTCGTTGATGTAAATAACCGGCACGACAAATTTCGAGTCAAAGATCGGAACGGCTTTCTTTCCGGAATAGGCTTTGACGAATTCGTCGATTGGTTCGGCATTGAACGGATAGAGCGGTCTTTGTTCAGCGGGTTTGTCATACATCGCCCAAAACTCTTTGCTGATATTCCAGGGCATCATGAAGTCGCGCCCGGCAATCTTCGCCGGCGTCCATGACTCGGGTAATTTTACAGGAGCTGTTGTATCAATCAGCGGGGTTAGTTGCGGACGCGTGGCCGCAAATGTCCGTAAGTATTTCGTCGCGGCGAATTCGGGTTTCTGCCGGCCTTGCGGAACGTAAGCGAGATCGTTCGTGATAACGAAGCAGTCAACCTGGCGAGGTGCTTTGGCTGCTTTGTTGATTTCGATCGAGACACGCGCCGAACCTTTGGCAAGCTTGGCAGGCGCGCCATCCCAGGCAAAGGCCCACTGCCAATACATTTCGATCTCATCGTGAGGATCGACTACGTCGCTGACGCCAAATTCGTGATTGAAGACCTCGCGAGTGTCTTGAGTGATTCGAATCGTGAAGTTCTCAGCCTTGCTTGCCCAATCTGCGTAGCGAACCCAAAGCTTGTAGTTGCCGTCGCGCGGAACTTCTATGTCCTGCGAAATCGTCGCGCGCGTTTCGTCCGCGCTGGCATTCACCGAATTCCATTCGCTTTCGCCACCCTGCGACCACTCCGCGGAAACGCCGGGCCCGTTAATTCCCCACCCGGGCGCTTTGCTGGCGGGCAATTCCTGCCACGAAGGATTCAAGACCGGCTCATGTCGAGCATCGGCGCTGATGCCGCGCATGTTTTCGGCTTCGTACCAGAGGTATTCGCGAATAAAGGAGGCGGGCGTTTGCGATGTCGACGTGGAGACGTAACCCAGGACCAGCAGTGCAATGAATAATAAACTGAGCGACCGCTTCATGAATCAATGGCCAAGCTGCCACGTCTTGATGACGTCAAACGGATGAATCAGCATGATGATTTCCAGGATGAGGCTGTCGCGGATCCAAAAGGCGAGCACGATCTCAGTCGCGATGAAGATCGGCAGCGAACGCAGCCACCCAAGCTTGCGCGCGATAATCAATCCCAACCCGCAACACATCATGTCGCCCATGGAATTGACGACGGTGTCGCCATGGTAGCCAAGCGAGGCTGTCGCTTCGCGATAGCGATCGATGATGGCGTTGCTGTTCTCGAGAATTTCCCAAAGACCTTCAATCGCAAGCGCGATCACCAGCCGCCAACTTGTGGACAGATTTTTCCTGACGATGAAACGCATCAAGAGCAAAAGCAGTCCGGCAAACATGAAGCCGTGCAAAAGATGTGTGAAGCCGTAAGGATCGAGGAACGTTTGCGAAGTCAGCGAGCCCCATGCATTTGACGTCCAGAGGAAACCGCGGCACTCGCACCACCACGAACGGCCCTGATGATGAAGCTGCAAAGCTGCCGCGCCGAAAATCAGCGGAAGCAGCAACAGCGGCAGAAACTTTTTCTTTGATTGATTAGCCAAGCAAACCTTGGGAAGTTAACCGAGTGCGTCGAGACATTCCGCTAGCGGACGACGCCGGCACGTGAACATCGGAGTGCTGCGCAAAGTAAAGCAGCTCGCTTTGGTTTCGCGCAATTCCTGAAACAGATCGAGAAAGTCTGACGGCTTGTCAGTCTCGAACGCGACTACAAACTCCTGATCGTCGAGCCCGAAAGAATAAGTCGTGTGCAGCTTCACCGAGCGATATTTTGAGCCGACGCGCAAATGCTCTTCCATCATCTCGAGCCGTTGTTCCTGCGGGCGCGCATACCATTCGTGCGTGCGTTCGAGCGGACAAACGAAAAGATAGTCGGATTCGCCCGGCACGATGTGCACGCGATCTTCGCTGTGATCGGAACAATCCTTCTCGATGTACATCGATCGTTTGGTCATCGACAGAAACGACTGGGTCGCCTCCAGATACTTGGCCATCGGCGTTCCGTTCAGCAGGCTGGTCATTTCCTGAATCGGTTCGAGGTTGTAGCCGATACGCCAAATCATAAAATCGGCGTTCGTGCGCCAGCCCACGGTCGAATAGGTGTTGATGAGCAGATCGCGGCGAAAGTCATCGACGGTATCAACAAAGCGTGTCTTGCAGTGCGCTTTTTCGCTGTCGTCGAGCAGGCGCCACTCAGGACGCGCGCGATAGAAAATGAAGTTGACGAATTGACGTGGAAGTTTTCGCTTATGCTCTTCCAGCTCATCGACGTTCGGCGCAAGACGCAGAGCGCCGCGGGTTGCGTTGGCTGGAGACTCGCGTTCGGTGCTCATCGTGGGTCTGACGTGAACGTTGAAGCGTGTGCTGCGCGACAACTGCAAGGCTAAGTAAAAACGCGTCACCATTCTGATGTGATCGATCCGGTTTTGCAACTTCGCGTGATTTTGAAGAGAGCCGCAAAGCCCACTTCGTCCGCCCGTGCGTGTTATACTGCGACGCTCGCACAAATACCGATAAACGGAGTCGATCGATGAGGATTAGGATGTCTGCGCTGCTATTCCTGACACTGGGTTTGCTGACCAGCGCGTGCACTAAGCAAGCGAATACGAACACGAACGCAAAGGCATCGCCGGGAGCCACTGGCACGCCTGATCAGTTTGCAGCAGTGCGCGGCACTTTCGCGAAGAACTGCCAGGGATGTCACCAACCTGACGGCAAAGGCGGACCCATGAAACTGGATGATGGAACGAAGTTGCGCGTCCCGAGTTTGCGCGAAGGCCATGCGATGCGGCATCCGGATTCGGATTTTGAAAAGCAGATTAAGGAAGGCGGCGACGGAATGCCGGCCTTCAAAGACAAATTGAATCAGCAGCAAGTCGATGAGCTGATCAAATTCATTCGAACTGAGTTTCAGGGCGGCGCGAAGCCGAGTCCGTAAAAGAGTTTGAGTTCTGAGTTCTGAGTTCTGAGTTCTGAGTTTTGAATTTTGAGTTCTGAGTTTTTTTAACGATTTACCATTTACGATTTACTATTCACCAATCATGCGCACCCATAGCTCAGTTGGATAGAGCGTCTGACTTCGAATCAGAAGGCCGGAGGTTCGAGTCCTCCTGGGTGCACCACATCTCTCAGTACCATCGCGGGTAAAGTGAAAAGGCCGGAAGAACTTCCGGCCTTTTTGATTTCGAATAATTGTCGCGAGGATTTATTTCTGCGTCTTCGACGGCGCAGGAGTCTTATTAGTCGCACTCTTCTCGTTCACCGTCGCGTTTGCGGCACGGGTCAGACGCACGTTGCCGTTGATGCCGTCGATCTCTATCGGCGCGCCGCCGCTGCCGATGCGCGCAGAGTAGCGCGAGCCAAACTGATCACGATCGATGTTGATTTCGGGAATGTCGGAACGCACGTTGCCGTTCATTCCGTGCGCTTCCAGATTGGCATTGACGCCGGTAGCCAGCTTCAATTCAATCGCCCCGTTGACGCCGCTCACGTGCACACCGCCCGAGCCGAGACGACTGACCACCAAAGAAATATCACCATTGATGCCGTTGATTTCGGCTGAATCATCAAATTGGCCAAGCTCGACGCGGCCATTGATACCATTCGCTTGAACTGAGCCTTCAATGTCGCCGGACGTCACGCGTCCATTGATTCCTTTCAGCGCGAGAACAATCTGCCGCGGAGCCTTAATCGTCACATCTTCTTTGGGATTATTTCCGAAGATGTGCTCCCAAAAACCATGACGCACTTGCTTGGATTTCACGAGCAAGCCGGTCGCCGTCTGTTCGACGGTTACTTCGCGAAGCGTCAAACTGTCGTGACTCTTCGCGGTGCGCAGCACATAGACTTCGGCCGTTTTTGTATCCGAAGTCTGAATATCAACCCGGCCATTGATGCCCTGCACTTCGACGCGCGCGCCGGGCTGCAGTTCAAAGCTCTTGCGAATTTCTTCCCTGGCATCGCCCCGACTATCCGAAGCTCCGACCGCGCGACTCAGCCCCTCGCGCACGCCGCCATGCGAACGCCAAAGCCCCAGCACCGCCGCGCCGATTACAAGAACTACCACGATTGCAACGCGTTTCATCCTGAAAACTCCTAACGTGAATTAACCGCTCAACGATCCAAATGTGAGAACGAAGCGAAGGGCTGCGAAGTTCCGGCATTCCTAAGAGTTGCGGGCCGAAGATTGCTCTCCGGCCCGCAGCAGAAACCAAGCTTCGAAAAAACAGCTAGAAGCTCCAGCGCAGTGCGAACTGCATGACGCGACCGGCTTTGTTCTCGCCGAGCGGAGTCTGGGTCGCCGTGAATTTGCCGAAATCCGACGGGGCCGCGGTTATCGCCGGCAAGCCGAACTGGCCTTGCAGGAATGGATCGACCGCTGAGACCGCAAACCCTCCTGGTGAAGTAAAGCGCTGCGTGTTCGTCACGTTGTAAACCTCCCAACGGAACGTGAGCTTCTGACGTTCGCCAAGATTAAACGTCTTGTACAGGCCCCCATCGAGAGCGAAATAGCCCGGCAGCCTGAGAACGTTGCGATCGCCGGCTTCACCGGGACGGGCGTCGCGATAGCTGAGCAATGCTGCCAGCGGATCAGCAAAGATGTTCGGGCTGCCGTTGACATCGACTGCGGTACTGTCGACGGGACGCACGCGAACTAAACCCGATGAGAGGTTCCAATTGGTAGGCCAGCGTTGGAATCCGAACGGCCGATTGGCTGCACCGGTGGGCGCGCCGGAATTCCAGCGGAAGATGCCCGCCAGTTGCCATCCGCCCAGAAATCCATTGACCACCTTGTTCGGATTGTGGAAGAAGGTCTTGCCACGGCCGAAGGGCAATCCCATCACCCAGTTGGCATTGACGATGTGTCGAAAATCAAAGTCCGAGTCTCCGTAATTCTGATCGGGAAACAGCGGATTGAAGATGAAGGCAGCCGAGGAGAAGTTCCCGGATGACTGCAGTCCTGACGCATTGTCTAGCGAATGGCCGTAGGTGTAGTTCACATCGAAGGTGATGTCCTTTCGCAGCCGTTGGCGCAGTGACAACTGCAGCGAATTGTAGTTGGAATACGCGAACGTTCCCCAGGTGTTAAGCGCCCCATATTGTGGATGGAAGAAAATGTCGCGGACGATTGCGACCGGCGGATCGTCCCACTGCAACTGCCGGAAAGTATAGTCTGTGACGTTTAGACCTCCGACCGCCGGAAGGGCTATGCTGCGATATGCCCTTTGCGTGGCTGTGAGTACCCTCGGCGTTCCGAGAATATTGAACGTCGCTCCACCCAAACCGGGCAATACGTTTTCGAACCAGGGGATGGGCGCGACCGATGTTATCGGAACACCTGCTAAACGGGCGTCAACCAGCTTGTTCATCGCCTCGTACCAGGTCATTCCGGATTTCGGATCCTTAAAATTATTAAGGTGCATGATGTCGCGTTGGGCCAGCAAATTCCGCGCGAATCGCCCTACGTAACTGACTTCAAACGACAGGCCCTTCGACAGTTCGCGTCCATACGAGAAGTTAAAGCTGTAGTTGTATGGCGTCGTCAATGCGCTATCCAACGAAGTCTCAATCCGCTGGGCCTGATCAGAAGGTTGCGTGCGCGGGAAAGTTAGTTGGGTGCTGAAATTGCCCGCGATGCCTTGAAACGTCCGCACATCCGGAAAGCCACCCGTATACTGCGGCGGCAAGGCTGTACTGACGTTGTAGGTATTCACGGGAATGCTAAGGGCGGACGCGAATCCCAGCTGGTTGGCCGCGTCGAAATTAACCGCCAGTTGGCTTCCGATGCGATCGTAGGTTATCCGGAAACCACCTCTAAACACGGCCTTATTATCGCGGCCGATTAGCCGACCAAACCAATTGCGTCCAAAATCAGGCGACCACGCAGCCGATATTGATGGCGCAAAGTTGTTCCAATCCTGAGGATAAAACCCCGCCTTGCCATAAAACTTTCCGCCCTTGTCAAAGCTGATCGGGGTTGTGTAGGGAACACCTTGCTCGGCCCCAGCCTTGCGCAGCTCGAAGTATTCCCCAAGCGGCACGGTTGGAACCAATTCGAACCCGTTGACTTCATACACAGGTGTGGAGGTCGACCATCGCAGCCCGTAGCTGAGCGTGAAATTCTGACGCATCCGCCAAGTATCCTGAAAGTAGACGTCGTACTCTTGCGTGGCGAACGTTCGATCGCTCGAGGTTCCAGCGGGCAGAAGTTTGCCAGTCGAGTCGTACAGGAAGTTCGCGGTGTAGCCAGAAAAGCGCCCGATGAATGCACTAAGAGCATTTCGCAGCGGGCCCACCGAACTGGAGGCGACATCGGGAAAGATGGCAGGGCCGCTGGCGTCGGCGCCGGCGCTGGTTAACACCGCGGCCGAAGCGTTGTAGCCCGAGGGATTTGTTTGTACGAAGTCGTACGCACTTGCGAAAGAATTTCGCTGGTTCTTGATCAAACGGATATTCGGCCCAAATTGGAAGTTGTGCGCTCCCTTGGTCCAGGAAATATCGTCCACAAAATTATCGACGGGCGTAACGCGGGTCAGCGTGCGTGTGGGCACGGGGTCAAAAATAAATCTAAAGCTGACCCGGGTGTCCGCTGAATCACCAAGTTGGCTGAACGAGAGACGCGTCCTCCCGTACTTGAAGTTGTTCACCAGATGGTTTGAAAGCGTCCACGTGTGCCCGATCGCGACGCCGGTCGGATGGTTCCAAATTGATGGTGCCGGAAAGTCGGGAAACTGGGGCGCAAGGCCAACTTTGTCGTTCTGGTAATTTCCGCGAAGGAACAAAGTTTGTTTGCTGTTGAGGTTGAAATCGAATCGGCTGGTGTAAGTGTCGTAGGTTGTCGGCGTCGTGGCATTGAAGCGAAATCCTCCGGTATTGACCAAATCGCCGGTGGTAGTATCGTTTGCACGGTACTTGTTAGCCGCGTTCTGAAGCACGTTCAGTGCAGCGGTGCTGACCCCGGGGCTGATGCCATTCGCCGCAAGATAGAAAGCATTAATTTGGGCGGGCGTAAGACATCGATAACCGGATGGAGTACCAGATGGACATGAGGGATCGCTAAAGCCGCTGGCGGACCGGTATCGAATAACTCCTTTGCCGATGGAATCAGCCAGCGGAACGGTGCGCACCACGCTGCTGGCGGTGGCTTCACGAAAACCTTCATAGCTGAAAAAGAAAAACGCCCTATCGCGTTTGATTGGCCCGCCTGCAGTACCGCCGAAGATGTTTCGAAGCAGCGCCGGACGAGGCACGCCGGCGGCGTTGTTGAAATAGTCGTTCGCAGTCGTCACTGTGTTGCGGTGATATTCATAAAGTAACCCGTGCCAGTCGTTGGTGCCTGATTTTGTAACCAGCGAGACCTGCGCTCCAGATGAGCGTCCCTGCTCGGCATTTGGGTTCGTCGTGACGACACGAAACTCCTGAACCGAATCGGGCGTGACGCGTAGAACGCTGGCGAAAGCCTGATCGGTCACTACGTCCAGGCCGCGCTGCTGCTCGTTTACATCAACTCCGTCTAGTGTGATGTTGGCCTGATCAGCTCGGCCTCCATTAACCGCACCGCCGCGCGTTACACCTGGTTGCAAAGACAAAAGGCCGACGACGTTGCGAGCATTCAGCGGAAGTTCGCTAATCCTGCGACTCTCGAACGTGTTGCCCAGCGTCGCGTCGGTGGTATTAAGCGGCGCCTCTGAACCGCTGGTAATATTAACTGTCTCAGAGACGTTGCCCACCTCAAGCGCCACATCCAGATCGGTTGGCGTATCCACGAGGGCTTTGACGTTTGTCAAAAGAGCTCTCTTGAACCCTTTCATTTCCACCTGAACCTGATACGCGCCCGGCGGAATTCCGGTAAACAGATAAGCTCCGTCAGCGTTCGTGACCTGGTTGCGGCTGAAACTTCTCTCGGGGTTACTGAGCGTTACGGTTGCGCCAGCGACAGGGCTGCCCTGGGGGTCACTCACAATCCCGCGAAGGGATGATGATCCAGTTTGAGCCGCTGAAATTGTTGGCATTAAGAAACACAACACTGCGAGCAAAACAATCCTTTTCATTGGGGTTCCTCCTGATTGAAAGGCGTGTTGGGCTTGAGGCAGCGAGCGCCTGGCGCGCGCAGCCTGCTGTTCTTAGACTCGCAAGGGGGCAAGTCACGTTAGGTTGTTCCGAGTTTCAACTGAAACCCATCGCGACGAAGTCCGCGACGCAACGGGCAAACTGTGGTTTCAGTTTTTGGGATGCATCTCTTGTTCCAGCAACCTGCTAAAGTCGAATCAAGCCGAAACCGAAGACTTTCGCGTGTGCGGAAATTCCCGAGAGGTGAAGGTGTACAAAACTCCGGAAAAGGATTCAGAATTTTGGATAATCAGTGACTGAAGGATGCTCGCGATTCAAGGCTCAACTTACTTGGCTAGACCATCTGCAAGCAAAGTGGAGAGACGTGAAATCAGCAGATACCCAGGATTGTCTACCGACCAGTTTGGTTCCGGCATGTCGTCGACGGTGATCGCCATCGCAATCCGTCCCCGCTTGGTGTAGAGAATCGCCACGCAACTACGCAACGCATCGAGCGCGCCGTACTTGCTGGCCATGGGCACATCGGGCATGTCGCGGCCGATTGAATAGCGGGCCTGCTCTCGCTTCATCAGATCGATCATTTGCTTCGACGCGTCCTTGCTGACGATCTCACCGCGCTCAAGCTTCTCGATGATCTGAACCATCTCATGCGGCGAAGTTGCGCCAAGACCGAAGCGCTTCAAGTTGTCATCGAGCTTTCCTTCTTTGCTTTCGCCGCCGCCCCCGACCCGACGCATGATGCGCGTGGCCTTGAAACCGAGCGAGTCCATCCGCTCGTTCACAAAGTCAGCGCCCGGCTTGGTGCCGCCGCCAAGATAGTCGAGCACCATATTGGTGGCCGTGTTGTCGCTGAGCAGCATCATCAAGCGAAGACAATCCTGCAAAGTCAGCCGCAGACCATCGCCGAGTTCCGGCAAGATCCCTGATCCGCCATAGCGTGCGGCCTTCGTCAGCACTACTTCATCAGTCCACTTGGCCTTGCCTTCCGCTACACGCGCGAACACTTCGATCATGACCGCAATCTTAATCGTGCTCGCGGTGCGCACGCGCTCATCGCCGCTGTAGGTGTAGGTTTCGCCCGTGTCAAGGTTCTTCGCGTAGAGAAAAACTTTGCCTTTGAAGGGTGCTATCTCAGCGCGAATGCGCTGGTCGAGAGAGCTCTGCGGGAGTGCTGCCTGGCAGAGCAAAACCAGAGCCGCGGCCCACAAGAGAGCGCGTGAAAATATTTTCATGCGGCGGCATATAACAAAAATGGCGCGGGCTGACAACCTGCGCCATGAGATTTAACCACCTGCGCGCGAATTAATATTTCACTCGCACGCGGTACGTTAACGTCGCTTCACCGTCTTTCGGGACCGGCACATTGAACTGGGCCGCGAACGCCGCAGTCTTCTCTGGTTTATAGCTCGACGAGATCATCTCCCAGTCTCCGCCGATCGGTTCATTCACAACCACCGTCACCGGAGTGTCTTTGTGATTTCGGATCTTGATCTCATAAGCGAACTCGTAAAGATGTCCGGATGACAGAACTTTATAGTCGATCTGCTTCCGTTCAGAGACGATATCGAACGCATCTCCGACTTTGACACGCACGTCTTCATCTTTCGGCGTGTGATCGATCTTGTCTTCGCCGATGAACTGCTGATTGCCCGAACTATCCTTCTTGTAAAGGCGAATCGTGCCGGCCGGCAGCGGCATGCCGAGTTTGTTCGTCTGCGCGTTACGAAACTGAACGAAGACGCCAACTTTTTCTTTGATCGGTGCGCCGGGATTGTTGTAGCTCGTGTAGTAGTAACGCTGGCCGTTAATCACGAATTCCTTTTTCACGTCGAAGCCGGCGGCCTCGAGCAGCGACACCTGCTTCGTCTCGTTGTCGCGAATCGTGGTCGGCCTTTGCAGCGTGTACATGTGATATTCAAAGAAGCCCTGTTCCTGAAACTGCGCTTCATCGCTCATTTCTCTCTTGGCCATTGCGCCCGCGAGCGCATAGTTGCGGTTTTCGGAAACGCGATTGACATCGCCCGCGACCAGTTGCAAGCGCGCATCTTCAAAGGTAGCGCCGCTGGAATTCATCAGCGTCACCCAACCTTGCAGATCGCCCTTCGTGTCGTCAGCGTTCACCACCAGAACGTAGTCGGCTTTCCAGTTCATGCCGTTCGTCAGGTAACTAGCTTCGATGTTTTGCGTGCCTGCTTCGCGGTTCTCAACGTCCCAAACCAAGGTCGGAGTTGCCACTAAATTCTTGGGCACGTCGGGAAATCTCATCTCGACGATGTTCGTGGGATTGATCACGATCTGGCCGTTGATGCGCCAAACCTGTCCTGCGTTATTCGAGAGCAGCGTCGCCTGAACCGGCTCGAAAATTTCCGAGTTGTTCTGATAGCGTCGCAGCACAAGCGTAATTTCCTTGCCCACAAACTTGTCCATGAGCTTTCCCGGGTTCAGCAAATCGTATTGATAGTTCTGTTCGAGAATGCGCAGGGCGGTCGGCGAAAGCAGTGACGCGAGATGTACTGTCTCAGGCCGAATCTGCGCGGTTACGTCTGCGAACCTCAGCGCGACTCGACCAGCCGGCAAAGTCAGCCGGCGCGTCTCCCTGACCAGCCCCAGGTTCGAGTTATAGACAGTTATGTTGACTGACTGGCGATCACTCGCCGTAGTTGTTTGTTCAGAAGTTTGCGCGGTTGCGGTCGTCGCAACTACGACGCAGATAACCAGAGCGAACAAAGTTTTGATACGCGTTAACATCTTTTCCTCCACGGTTGATTCACCGCGCAAATCGTTGCGCTAATCTTAGAACGCCAGAATTCTGTCCGCTTGCGGCGAAATTTCGGCAACGCGAAAGTTACAATGACGGCTGAGTAACCTATAATTGCAGCTTCTCGTCATGGCGCGAAATCAATCAACGCGAAGTCGGATCGTCGTCGACACGGGTTCTCATCGATATCAGCCGGCGGCCAGGCGCCCTCGCTCAAATCGCGGTCCCGAACTTTGGATTGCTCTCGGCGTGATCGGCGCAGCGGCACTCGCGACGTTTCTCGCGCTGTTCCTAACCAGCCGGCCGAATGACCCGATGGACTCGACCTTCGCGGCGCAACAGACGATTCCGCAAGCTCCGGTCGCGATGCCGTCTGCCTCCGCGCCCACGCCGACTCCAACCCCGCCTCAAAACGTCTCTGCGCAAGCGACGCCGCAACCGTCCGTTGTGACTGCAACTCCGGCAGATGACGCTGCCATTCAAGCGCAGATCGAAAAGGCTTTGAGCTCAGACCCAACGCTGGCACAAGCCGACATCAGCACGATCGTCGAAGGCGGTCGCGTTACCATCGTGGGCTCAGTTCGATCGGCTGAAATGAAGCAACGCGTCGAGCGCGCGGTGCGAGCCATCAAAGGCATCGCCGGCATCGACAATCAGTTAGTCGTCGTCGAAAGTTCACCGATGTGAGAAAGGGTGTTGGGGTTAGGGTGTCGGGTGTATGCTTTAGCATTTAGCGATAAGCCATCCCAGCTTTTGTCTCGAATCAACTTCGCCGTATTATTCCACTTATCACTCGCTGGCCTGCTACACCCTACACCCGACCCCTAAACCCTTAATTCCTTACTCGTCCAACCGCTGTTAAGATAGCTGCATCGAATTTTTCCAGTCGATTTTTCTAAGGTTTTTGTTGATGAAAAAGAAATTATTCTCGTTTCTATTGATGGTAACTGCCAGCTTGGCGATCTCGGCGCTGGCCTCGATTTCGGCCGTCGCGCAGACGGCAACGGAGACGGTTGTAATCCTGCCATTCGAAAACAGTTCCGATCATCCCGAGTACAACTGGATCGGCGAAAGTTTCTCTGACTCTTTGTCCGCACTGCTCAACAAACCCGGCTTGATCGTCGTCAGCAGCGACGAACGTGCCGTGGCTTATCAAAGACTTCGTTTGCCTTTGACCGTACTGCCTTCGCGCGCAACTGCGATCAAGATTGGTCGCGAGTTGAAAGCCTCGATGATCGTGATTGGAAACTACGACGTCTCGCTCCCCGCGAGTGACAAAAATGGAACGAGCGAGCAGAAATCTTTGGCCACCATCGCCGGCGAAGCGCGCGTCATCCGAATTAACGAAGGTCGCATGGCTGGCGACGTTTTTGATGGCTCGTGGGCCCCGCGCGTCTACGATTTTGGCGGTACTGTCACCGACTTGCAGAAGATGAATGGCGAACTCGCTTATCAGATTCTCGCGCAGCGCGACAAGGCCCTTTCGTTCTCGCGCAACCAACTGATTCAAGAAGCGACTCGGATTCCCGCGCAAGCTTTCGAAGCCTACATGAAAGGTTTGCTCACAGATGCGAATGACGATACGCGCGCCATTTATTTGAAGAACGCGATGAAGCTGTATGCGAAGGAAAACGGCGGCGCAGTTTACTCGCAGGCAGCTTTCGAACTGGGGCAGTTTTATCTGAACCACAATCAGCTTAAGGAAGCCGCCGAATACCTCACTATGGTTCCAAAGAAAGAGCCGCATTACGGGGAGGCTCAATTTTACGCGGGCCTGGCTTATTGGAAGACGGGTGACATTCAGAAAGCGCTGAGCGTCCTGCTGCCGCTGGCTGATGAAAATGTAATGCCGCTGGTGGCCGTCTATAACAACGCGGGCGCCGTCGCCATTGAAGCAGCGCGCGCGGAAAAGAAACCGGAAGAGCGAACGCGTCTGCTGTTGCGAGCGATCACTCTTTTGTCGCGCGCGACCGATTCTTCTCCCGACGATGTCACGGTGCTTTTCAACTATGCTTACGCGCTGTTCTTGAACGAGAAGTATGCGGAGGCGGCTCAGAAACTCGAGCACGTTGTCGCAGCCGATCCGCGTGATGGTCAAGCTTACTTTCTGCTCGCGAAAGCGCAGGAACGCGCCGGGAACGCGGAGCCCGCGAACGCTGCTGACAACAAAGCGCGCGTCTACCTGCAAGCGAACTATGCCAAGTGGCAGACTGAATGGCAGAAATCGCAGACCGTTCAGAATCTGAATTTGAGATCGCGCGACGTGCTCAATCAGGTGGATCTGTCAGACCTGGGCCGGCGTCAGGCGATCGACGCGCAGAAAGCCGATAATGCACAGGAGTCGCTCAACAAGATCAAGGATCTCTACCAGCAGGGTCGCGACGACGAGGCGATGCTCGAGATTCGTAAGCTCTTGTCGGTTGAGCAGACCAATGCTGAAGCGTTTCTGCTCAGCGGCCGCATCCAGCAACGACGCGGTGAACAGGAAGCAGCTATCGCAGCTTTGAAGACAGCGATCTTCTGGGATCCGACGCCGAAAATGATCGACGCTCACATCCTGCTAGGCCGGATCTTTTTGGAGAAAGGCGATCTCGGCGAAGCGCGCAAGTACGCTGCGAGCGCGATGAATCTGGACAGCAGCAATCAAGAAGCAATTGCCTTGCAGCGACAGGTGACGATGGGAAGACCGTGACACGATCAAGAGGTTGGAGGTTAGAGATTAGAGGTTAGAACCAGTAAGTAAGCCAAGACGACGTAGGCGTTTCGCGATCAAGCGGCAAGAGTTTGAGCTCTTGCCGTTTTCTTTTTCCAGCTCAGCCCGGGCGCCGCGTTTGATCACATCTCATCCGTTCGTCCTCTTGGCTCTTTATCTCTGACGTGTGACCTCTTACCTCTTACCTCTTGCCTCTGAGCTCATTCGTGGCACGGCAAGTGCTGAAGAGGAAGTCGGCAAGCACGATGAAGTTAAACGTGCCCCCGCCGCCATCACTTCTCTGAGCGCTGCATGCCGCTGCGCCAGCCGCCCGCCGAGCGATCCTTCAGTTTAATCCCCCCAATCTAAGAGCCGGTCAGCAATGACCGGCTCCCCGCATTTTAGGCACCAATAAACGAATTCCGCTTTTGATAGCTTTTTCGCGTCGTCCAAGCCCGCGAGCAACTTGAACGCTCTGCGGAACTGTGCCGAAAGGCGCACCGGTCACGTCGGTCATTCCGACGGAATTTGTCACTTTGAAGTGACGCAATTTGTGAATTGGGCCTCTTCAAAGGTGAACGCGCGCACTCGTTTCCTTCCCGCCAAAAATTTTTTCGCTTCATAACTTTCAAGTTAGCCTTCCAGAAACCAGTTCCAGAAATCGCCTTGAGACCTCTCCCAGGCCTTCAGAGCATCTGCTAAACTGCCTCGCATGAGCGAAGCCCCAGCGGTTGACGCGCCGGAAGAAGCGCGCGCGCCGCTTCTTCTCACCTTCATTCGCACAAGCGCGCCTTCGCTTACTCAGGTCGGTTTGACTTCATTGTCGGCAGTTCTGCTGGCTCTTTCGTTTCCAAATTTCGAGCTCTGGTGGCTGGCCTGGATCGGTTTGACGCCGCTGCTCTACGCCGTCGCAAGCACTTCCAGAATTCGTTCCGCGTTTGTGCTTGGCCTGATTTGGGGGGCGGTCTTTTTTTACGGAACGTGCTGGTGGCTCACTTATCCGATGATTCATTACGGTGGTGTTTCCGCCTGGCTCGCGTACCTCCTGCTGCTGCTTCCAATTATTTTGGTTGCAGTCTTTCCGGCTCTTGCCTGCGCGTGCATCGCGTTGCTCGTCAAGCGTTTCGGCAGCGCTGCGATTCTGACCGCGCCGGTCATTTGGATTGCTTTTGATTGGCTGCGCTATGAAGTGACCGGTCAACTCTGGAATGCGCTCGGGTATTCGCAAGCCTTTCATCCGATGATGATCCGGACGGTTCGATTCGGGGGAGTTTATGTGATCAGCTCGCTGATAGTCCTGGTCAATAGCGCCATCGTGCTGTCTTTAACTAAGCGGACTCTGCGGCACATCATAATCTCGATCGCGATTCTTCTTCTGGCCGGCTTGCTTCTGATAGCGCCGAAATTTCGAGCGGCTGGTGAAGTCAGGCTAATCGCTGTAGCACAGCCTGGTCATTGGATCGTCGCCGTTCAGCCGAACGTGCCGATGACCGAGACGGACGATGCCGGTTACAAGCGATTACTGGATCATCATATTCAGTTGAGCTCGCGCGCATTGTCAGCCGTGCAAACCAATGCTCAAGATACGCGCCTTGTCATCTGGCCTGAGTCGCCAATGAACTTTGCCTACTCGCGCGATCCGCAACTGCAAAGCGTCATCGCGAACTTCGCCCGCGCGAATCACACTGCGGTACTGTTGAACTCGCTTGAGGGGGCAGCGGACGGTGGTTCGTCAAATTCTGCGATTTTAGTAAATGAACTCGGTGAGAAAGTCGCACGTTATGATAAAATCCGCCTGATGCCGTTTGGCGAGTACGTGCCGCTGCCCCACTGGCTACCGGGCTCGGGTTCGGTGCGCGGAATCGTCGGCGAATTTACGCCCGGCAATTCGTATACGCTGATGCCCCTCGGCGCGGTTCGCGCCGGGGTTTTTATTTGCATCGAAGCCGCGCATCCCGCGGTCGCGCGCGAGTTCACGAACGAAGGCGCTGACGTGCTGATCAATATTTCTAACGACGGCTATCTCGGACCAACTGCAGTGATGCGCCAACATCTCGCGAACGCGATCTTTAGAGCCGTAGAAAACGATCGCGATTTGGTCCGAGTTACGAATAGCGGCATCAGCGCCTACATCGGCGCAGACGGTTCTGTTAGAGATGAAACCGGAAGCTTTCAGGAAGCAGTGCGGACCTGGACGATTAGCAGGAGCGGCGGCGGCTCGACTTTTTACACGCGACATGGCGACGTGTTCGCTTACGCATGCTCGTTAATTACTTTGGGATTTATTTCAGCGACGTTTATGAGAAGGAGAAGACGGCAGTAGCCCGCGCGTGAGCAGGGGCGTCGGTTGAGAAACGCCCTCCCTGACGGTCTGGCTCTGCCCCGCAGCTGCAATGCTTGATAATTTTTCAATTCAGGAATTAAGAGATTTATCGGACGATTTGAGGAAGCGCGTCGATCAGCTCGGGAGGTTTCTTTGATGTCCCGGCAAAGCGCTCGGAACTAGAAAAGATCGAGGCGCAGGCATCCGCGCCCGATTTTTGGTCGAACCAGGAAGAAGCTCAGAAACTTTTGCAGCAGCGCAGCCGTTTGGAGCGCGTCATTCAGCGGCAGGAAAAGTTTGAGACGGAAATGGCTGACGCGGGAGTGCTCTTTGAATTCGCGGAAGAAGATGTCAGCTCGCTCAACGAACTACGCCAGTTGCTCGCCCGTCTGAGAGATGAAATTGGCGAAGCGGAAACTGAAATGCTTCTGTCCGGCGAGAATGACGCGCGTAATGCGATCTGCACGATCCACCCGGGCGCGGGCGGAACAGAATCACAGGATTGGGCAGAGATGCTTCTGCGAATGTATTTGAAATGGGCTGAGCGTCGTGGCTTCAAGACTGACATCATCGACTATCAGCCAGGTGAAGAAGCGGGAATCAAGGGCGTGACATTCAAAGTCGAAGGTGAATACGCGTACGGCCTGCTGGCGGCCGAAGCCGGCGTGCATCGCCTGGTGCGTATCTCGCCGTTCGATCAAAACGCGCGCCGTCACACATCGTTCGCTTCCCTGTTCGTCTATCCTGAAGTCGACGACGACATCGAAGTCGAGATCAACGATAAGGACTTGCGCGTGGACACTTATCGATCGAGCGGAGCCGGCGGGCAGCACATCAACGTGACGGATTCTGCTGTGCGCCTGACTCACTTGCCGACGGGCATCGTGGTGTCGTGTCAGAATCAGCGCTCACAACATCAGAATCGCGCCGTCGCGATGCAGGTTTTGCGTTCGCGCTTGTACGAACTGGAACTGGAAAAGCGAAAAGCAGAAACAGCGGAATTGGAAGCGAACAAGCAGGACATTTCATTCGGATCACAAATTCGGAATTACGTGCTCGCGCCTTATCGCTTGGTGAAAGACGCGCGCACGAAACTTGAAAAGGGTGATGTCGACTCCGTGCTCGACGGCAATATCGATGATTTTATTAAGGAGTACCTGCTCTCGAAAAGAGCAGCGTAGAAGAGTGATGAGAACTGAGGAATGAGAAACGAGCAGGTGATGCGGCTGTACTGCTTACTGCTCACTGATTAGAAATGGCTGCAATTCCAACTGAAATCGAAGTCGAACCGGCGCCAAAGAATTCGCGCCTCAACGAGATCATCGTGATCGCGTTGGTTGCGGCCGCGCTGCTGCTCGGACTTTGCCTCGCTTCGTACCATCCCAACGATTCGTCCTGGAATGCCGCCGGTGAAGCAGGCGCCCAAAACTGGATTGGCTCAGTCGGCGCGAACGTGGCCGCGCTCCTGTTTCAATCAATCGGACTGGCAGCCTACCTAATTCCATTTTTGATTCTGGCTGCAGCCTGGCGACGGTTCCGAGTCCAGAAAATCAATGCGCCGCTTTATCGCTTGCTCGGCCTTTTCATTGTGGTTTTTTCAGCGGCTGCGCTGCTCAGTCTCGCAAACCTGCGACCGTTTTTCGATGGCAGCTTCAACGCGGGCGGGTTGGTCGGGGTAATGATTTCACGTCTGTTGGTGAGCGGGCTCAACACAGTCGGAACAGCTATCTTGCTAACCGCGGTCGCTGCGACGGGCGTACTGCTCGCGACGAACGTTTCTTTCTCGTCATTGGGCTCGGCAGCGGGAGGTCGCTTCGCAATCCTGAGAGTCATTCCGCAGCGCATCCAAGCATGGTGGAGCGCGCGACGAGAGTTGCGGCGCCAGAAAACACTCGACATTGCGGCTGCGAACGGCATCGGCGCCGACGCTTCAACGCCGCAAGTCGTGAACAGCGACGGCCAGCCAATCGCGCAAGACCGCAAAGCTCCTGAAAGCGCGGAAATCGCTTCCGCATTCGAAACGTTTGCGGCGGCCACGACCGGAAAAGCATTGGCAGTTGCAGCGGGCGCCGCAGCCGCGCCGGCGAAGAATGGTTTGTGGCCCAAGCGCGGAAAGGCTACGCCAGTCGCCGAGACCGCCGTGGTGCAGGAGATGGTGCGCGAAGCATCCGTCAAACGAAAAACGGAATCGCCGGCCACCGGCAGCCTGCCTTTCGATGGTCAACGCAAAGCCGGGAGCAAAGCGCCGACCGATTACCAATTGCCCTCGCTGGATTTTTTGAATGAAGCGCAGATGCGTCGCGAACAAGCCGACGACGAGCTGCTCGGCATGGCTACGAAGTTGGCTGAGAAGTGTCGCGAGTTTAACGTCACTGGTCAAATCAAATTCATCTGTCCGGGTCCGGTCGTCACGACTTACGAATTCAAGCCCGATCCCGGTGTGAAGTATTCGCGAGTCACCGGCCTCGTCGACGATCTCTGCCTGGCTTTGAAGGCTGAATCGATTCGCATCGATCGCATGCCGGGTAAGCCGCACGTCGGCATCGAAGTTCCGAACCCGCGCCGCGAAACAATATTCCTGCGCGAAGTGATCGAGTCGCGCGCCTTCAAAGAGTCAACTTCGAAATTGACGATCGCACTGGGCAAGACGATCGACGGCTTGAATTACGTTTCCGATCTCTCGCGCATGCCGCACCTTTTGATTGCCGGTACGACCGGCGCGGGCAAATCAGTGGGCGTGAATTCCCTGCTGGTTTCAATTCTGTACCGCGCGCGGCCCGATGAAGTGAAGCTCATTCTGATCGATCCGAAGCGTCTTGAGCTTGGACTTTACGAAGACATCCCGCATCTGGCGACGCCGATCATCGTCGATCCGAAGAAAGCTGCGCGCGCGTTGCGTTGGGCGGTGGCAGAAATGGAGCGGCGCTATAAACACCTGGCCGGTTACGGCGTGCGCAACATCGACGGCTTCAATGCTGAAATCGCTCGGCGAAATGGCGCCAAGGACTTTGATGAAAACGGCGAAGCCTGGAAACCTCTGCCCTACATCGTGATCGTGATCGACGAACTGGCCGACCTGATGATGGCATCCGGTCATGAAGTCGAAGAGTCGATCACGCGTCTGGCGCAGATGGCCCGGGCGGTCGGCATACATCTAGTGCTTGCCACCCAACGTCCGTCGGTCGATGTCATCACCGGTTTGATCAAAGCGAACTTCCCTTCCCGCATTGCGTATCGCGTCGCTTCAAAGATCGATTCGCGCACGATTCTCGACACGAACGGCGCAGAGCATCTGCTCGGTCGCGGCGATATGCTGTTCCTTCCGCCCGGGTCTTCGCGACTGCTGCGCGTGCACGGCGCGTACGTCGACGAGTCCGAAATCAACAAGATCGTTTCGCACATCAAGTCGCAATGGGCGCCCGATTACGACGAGACCATCACGCAGTCAGATGAAGAGGCCATGGGCCTGGAAGATTCGGGTGGCGAGCGCGATGAACTCTTCGAAGAGGCCCTGCGCATTTGCGTTGAGATGAAACGCGCATCGACTTCCGTGCTGCAGAGACGTTTGCGCATCGGCTATGGCCGCGCCGCTGCCGTGCTCGATCAGATGGAACGCGAAGGCCTGATCGGCCAGGCCGACGGCGCGCGTCCCCGTCCCGTGCTCGGCCGCGCCCACGAACTGGTCGGCGAGTGGGACGAACAGGAAGAGGCGTAGACTTCTTTCACGTAAACTCCGCAAAAGCGTTCAGCCACACTCGTCTCGTCAAACAGGCCGGGCTCTCCTGAGTTAGCACAACTCGACCAACCAAACTTTCAGTTTCCAAACGGAGAGTCATGCGGTCATCGATCACCAAAGCAATCTTGAAGCGTCTTTTTCTGGTTGTACTTCTATTGTTCTGCTCGCTGGCGTCGTTTTCAACAGCGTTCGGCCAGCGACGCGATTGGGAGCCGAAACGAACCTGGGTTTTCATCGTTGGCCTTTTGAAATGGCAGGACGCTGAAACATTTCCGTCGTTTCCGCAAACAAATCGACGCGATGCGCAGCTGGCTGACTTCTTTCGCAGCGAGGGCGTGCCGGCGAATCAACTCGTCTTCTTGCGCGACGAGCAGGCGACAACTCGTCGTGTGCGCAACCAATTTTCGGAAATGCTTTCGCGAACTCGCGAAGGAGATTCGCTCTTCGTCTATTTCACCGGTCACGGCTACAAGTCCGAGGACGAACGCACGACGTTTTTTGCGACTTATGACGCGAGCGATCAAACCGCCGGCTGGTCGACCAGATCGATTGTCGAAGACATCAACTGGGGCTTTCGCGGCGCGCAAGTCTTCTTGACGGCCGACTGCTGCTTCTCCGGCACGCTGGCGAAAGATGCACGGCGCATGGATCCACGGCTCGCTTACGCTTGCTTTACTTCAGCGACTTCGGACGAAGAATCGACGCAGAACTGGACGTTCACGGAAATGCTGCTCGCTTCATTGCGCGGAAAATCCTACGCGGACCTTAACGACGATGGACAAGTGACGCTGGCAGAACTTGCTGAGAACGAGCGGCGCGACATGTCGTTCGCCGAAAGGCAGCAGCCTTCATTCACCACCCGGGGACTCTCAAACGACATGGCGCTGGCAACTTCACAGACGCCTTTGGATCCTTCAATTGGCCGCCGCGTTGTGGTTCGTTCAGACGGCAATTGGTTTAAGGCGCGCATCGTTGACGCGCGCGGCCGGCGCTATCGCGTTCATTATTACGGCTACGAAGATTCCGACGACGAATGGGTTACCTCGCGACAGTTCAGGCGCGAAAATAGCGCGGGCCGCGATTTTGGTGACGCTGATAAGTGGCTGCTTGGGAATCGCTTTGCGAATGCCACGGCGGCGAGCTCCTGGTAAACACACAACCGTCTTCATCCACAGATTTTGTGGAAAAGCTTGTGAAGTTCGGACATTTGAGTGGCACAAGTTTCCGGTTTGTAACACTTCCAGCAAAATGCACTCGATAGCGGCGTCGCGTGGGCTTGACCTCTCAAACGTGCGCAACTATAAAAAGCATCGCCCGCAGCTCATCCTCATGGAACGGTCGAGAATAATTTCTGCGCTATTGCTGCTTTCAAGCGGACTTAGCCTTGGCGCCTGCGCGAAACGCTCAAGCAATGCATTTCTTCCAAATAAAAGCGCGGCAACTTCGCAAACTCAGTCAACAACAGCCAAGCGCATCAATCTCAACTCCGCCTCTGCTAAAGAATTGGAAGCGCTGCCCGGAATTGGAAAAGGACTGGCTGCGCGCATCGTTGAGCATCGCGAAAAATACGGACCTTTTCGTCGGCCCGAACATTTGATCGCAGTCCGCGGCATTAGCGATCGGCGGTTTCGGGCGTTGCGAGATCTGATCATAGTAGAATGACGATTCTTCATGTCGTCTCTTCCAAAACTGCGCCAGGCAGCCCGCGAAATTTTTCAGGAAACTCTGCAAGCAGTTAATCCCTACGACGCCCTCCGACGTGAGCTTCGTTTCGATCCTTCGCGCGCGCTCACGTTCTCGAACACCGAGTTTGAATTGCGAGCTGACACGCAAATCTTCTCGATCGCGATTGGCAAAGCTGCGCTCCCGATGGCTGCGGCGTTGGAAAGTATTCTCGGCGACAAGCTAACGCGCGGGGTCATCGCCAGCTCTGTTCTGAAATGTGGCAGTTTTCGCTTGAGCGATCGTTGGGAGTCTTTTCAAGCCGGCCATCCGCTGCCAAACGAATCCAGCCTGGCCGCGGCCCAGGCTGCGTTCGCTTTGATTGATGAAGCGAATAGCGTGGACGCCTTGATCGTCTTTATGGTTTCCGGCGGCGGCTCAGCATCGATTGAATGGCCAATTGATGATGACATTTCGCTGGCGGACCTGCGCGCCGCAAACCAGACGTTGGTTGGTTGTGGCGCCTCCATCAATGAAATAAATGCTGTGAGGCGAGTTTTCTCGGCCATCAAAGGCGGCCGGCTGGCCGCACGGGCGACTCGGTGCCGGCAACTCACTCTAATCGTCTCAGATGTGCCGCGCGGCGATGAATACAACGTCGCCTCCGGTCCGACTATTTCGCCGGCTGCTGGCGGCTTCGAACCGCAAGAAGTTATTCGGCGTTACAACCTCGAGCAACGACTGCCCGTCGCTATTCTGTCCGCGATAAAGAATCGGCATTCGCTCCCAGCGTTGCCAGAAAATAAGTCGGAAGTGCTGCTCGACAACGAACGAGCGTTGAAGGCCGCGACGGAAGCGGCTGACGCGCGTGGGTTCTCCGCAGCTTACGCCAGTGACGTAATTGACGGACCAATTGAGATCGGATGTGAGAAGTTAATCGCGGATCTCGCGGAGATTGCCGCCTTTAAGGCGAGCCAAGCGTGTTTGATTTCTGGTGGTGAGTTCGAGTGTCCCGTCCGCGGCGAGGGATTAGGAGGCCGCAATCTTGAAACAGCTTTGCGCCTTGCGCTCGCCGCCGAAAAACACTCAGACAAAGTGGGCGAGTTCGTGGCGTTGTGCGCGGGCACTGACGGCATCGACGGCAACAGTCCCGCCGCGGGCGCGATTGTTGACAGCACCACCATTCAAAGAGCGCGCGCTATTGGATTAGATCCAATCGACTTTCTACGTCGCAGCGATGCCTACTCGTTTTTTGCTGCCCTGGGCGATGTAATAGCGACTGGCCCCACGGGAACGAACGTGCGCGATCTTCGCATTTTGATTACCGCGCAGGATTGATCGCTTGACGCGCTCAACTTCGGCGTTTATAAACTTCCCTATCGTGCAAACGACGCAAGCAATCGATGCGAAGGTCGCAGACCCGCACGCCCGCCTCACTTTCAAAGACTTGGCTGACGCGTTGCGTTCGATGACGTCGATTCCCTCACTGGAAAAAACTAACGAGCTAATCCAACACACAGACATCGCGGCAGATGAGATCGCGCCGTTTCTCGGATTTAAGACCGGCAACTACTCGCGCCATCGCGTCATGAAGAATGAATTCGTTGAGATGCTGGTGCTCTGTTGGAAGCCTGGACAACGCACGCCGATTCACGATCATAACGGGTCGCACGGCGCAGTGTTCGTGCACAAGGGAATTCTCTGGGAGACAACCTTCGATTACGACGTGGAAAATGGTTTGGGCTATGAGTCCCACCGCGAATTGCGCACCGGCGGTCTAACTGGCTCAGAAATTCCGGACATTCATCAACTCGGCAATCCCGATGTTTCGGGCCGCGACCTCGTCACCATTCATATCTACGCGCCGCCTTTGGGAGTTTTGAAGACTTACAAGCTGGGCAGCTCAACCATCGACATGTACACACCGGCGGAACCCGATTTTGTATGATCGTTAAGGCACAAAGACGCTGACCTTCCAGTCCCTCCCATCCGTAACCACGCTGATCGTTCCCTTCTCTCCGGTCGTCATCACCTGGGCGCCGCTCGCGCGCCAGCGCTCAACGACTTCCTTGTTCGGATGACCAAAGATTGAAGTGCGGCCGACTGAGATAATAGCCAACGGCGCGCGCGTGTTGTTTACGAAAGGTGCAGTCGAAGAAGTTCTGCTGCCGTGATGAGCAACCTTAACGATGTCGGTGCGCAAGTCGACTGCAGCATTTACCAAAGCCGCCTCGGCCTCTTTCTCAACATCTCCAGTAAACAGAAAACGCTTCTGGCCAAAACGCGTGCGCAGCACAATTGAATCATTGTTTCGTGAGGGCGCGTTCGGGTCGGGTGAAGCCGGCGGCCACAAGACATCGAACTCAACGTCGCTCAAGCGGATTCGATCGCCGGCGCTAATAATCTCAACCGGAACGTGCATTTCTTTCGCGGTCGCGGCGAAACGAGTGAACTCCACGTTGTCTGGAGGAGTGCGCGCCACAATGGCGGTACGGACTTTGAAGTTTCGCATGACGTCGATCAACCCATCGATGTGATCGGCATCGGCATGCGTGGCGATAACGTAATCAACTGAATCCAGGCCACGCGACCACAGAAATTCCGACACTACTCGTTCACCGACACTGCGCGCCTCGCGTTGAAATGGTTCATCTTCATCTTCGCCGGTCGCGCCTTTCCAATCGATGTTGGGTCGCCCGCCTCCGTCGATCAGAACTGTTACTCCTTCGGGCGTAGTTATTAAAGCGGAGTCACCCTGCCCCACATCGAGAAAATCAATGTGCAGCTTTCCGTCCGCCGCGGTCGCACTCAGCGGATGAAATATTATTACCAGCACCGTGAGCGCTGTGAGCGCGCCCAGGACGGTTCGCGCGTTTCGATAGAAGTCTGCTCGTGTTTGTATGAACGAAGGGCGAAGTGGATCCCATCTTCGCATAGCAAGCACGACGCCCGCGACGAACGCAAGATAGATGGCATAGATCGCCGCCGCTTTCCCGTGATAATGCGTCAGACGAAACGAAGCGAGACCTAAGCGGGAAAATGGATCGACAAGATGAATCATCAGCCAATTGGCTTTTTCAGTTGCGAAGATTAACGGCCAAGCAAGCGCGCTGCTGACATGTGAAGCTAAAACGGCAGCTAAAGCCGCAAGAGCGACAATCGCCATCAAGATTCCCACGACTATATTCAGCACGAGCGACGCGATCGAGACACGATGAAAATAAAGAATCATCGCCGGCAATAAAACAACCTGGACGCTCGCCGAAATCACTACTGCCGCCAGGACAAATCGCAGCAGGCGCTGAACCTTGAAACGTTCGAGCGTGCTTGCTAGCGGCGCTTTGTATAAACGATAGCTGACGTTAGACGTCGCCATTTCAGCCCGCCAATTCCGTTCACTCCAAAACAACATCTCAGACAGCCGGCGAAACCAGGGTTGGCAATCTGGCGGATAAGGCGTGTCTGTTGTCGGTTGCCAGGCGCCGACTCGCTGCATGTTTCGGAGAACCGGCACGGCGACGCAAACAATGGACAGCACGGAAAGAAACGTCAGTTGAAACGATGGATCGAACAGCGTTGCGGGATTCCAAATCAAAAGCAGCAAAGCCGCGCCTGAAATCGAGTTCAACGAATTCGATCGCCGGGCAACTATCGGCGCGAAAGCTGCGAGCGTGAACATTAACGCCGCGCGCGCCACCGATGGTTGCGCGCCCACGGCGATCGTGTACGCCCACAAGAAAGTTCCAGCCATCAAGAACTGCAAGAACTTTCGACGCGTGATACGGCGGACCAGGATTAGCGCGAGGCCCGCTACGAAAGCAATCTGAAGTCCGCTGATCACCAGGATGTGAAACGTGCCACCTGATCGAAACCGTTGGGCCGCGCCGGCTGAAATGTTGTAAGGGTTTCCTAGGAGAGCTGCATCAACAACGCCGGCCGTCTCAGCCGAAAATATTCTGCTGAACTCTTGCTGCAAATGCGCGCGCCATTCATAAACCCAAGCGAGCGGAAGAAACACCCGCTCGTCATCAAGACGCTCAACCAGTAGGGGGCTCTTGATGATTCCCGTCGCGTCATAGCCTTCTCGTTCTAAATATTCGGTAAACGGCATGACGCCCGGACTGCGATAATTGTCTTCTCGCTCCAGAGTCGTCATCACGCGAACGCGCGCGCCATGATGAAGCGCCAGGGCCTGGTACTCGCGCGCAACTTCTTCGTCAGAATTTCGGGCGAGCAAAAGAATTGTGCCCCTGGCTTCACGATCGACGCCTCGCAAATTAAGTCCATCCGTTTTTAGTGTGAGATAGAAACTCGCCGGCGCGGGTTCCGGCTCGCCTTGAATGATGCCCGTAACTTCGACTGGATCACCGGAAGAGATTCTGCCATCCTCAATCATCCGAGAAATATGGTTGGGTGACACTGGACGATCATTGACTGATCCGAGCGCAATACCGGCGCAGACGAAGGCCGCAAGGATCGAGACGCTGGAGAGAACGAGCTTTCGCGCGCGCATGAGCGCGGTTGCGAGCCCACAAGAGATTGCCGCAAGCGTCGCCATGATCACCAACGCCCTGGTAGTTCGAATTTCCAGGTAGCGCTCAGCAAGGATTCCGATCGAAGTGGCCGCAGCTAGAGCGAGCAGCGGTGAAGCAGCGAAGCGTTGTGGGAGAACGGACATGAATAGTTAGTTACTCAGCCGGTCATGTGAACTACTGTTTCGACGTGGTGCGTTTGAGGAAACATATCGAAGGCCTTGATCGATTCAATTGTGTAACCACCGCCGATTAGCTTTTTCAGATCGCGCGCCAGCGTGGCCGGGTCGCATGACACGTAGCAAATCTTTCTCGGCTTTGCTCGCAGGATTCCATTGATGACGCGCGACTCAGCCCCAGTGCGCGGCGGATCGAGGAGCAGAAAATCAATTTGAAGTGCGCCGGCATTTTGGAGTGCGCCGCCATCGGCGGCGCTTTGGATCGTGTCTTCATTGTGGGGCGGTTCCGCAAATCCAGAGCGCTGTCGCAGCTTCGCTCTGCCAGCGCACTCCAAATCGAGCCACGCCGCGACATCGGACTTCACGAGTTCCGCATTCGTAAAACCCGCATCCCCAAGGTTTCGAAGAGCGAAACCGGTTGCATTCGCATCATCCTCGATGGCCACAACGTTCTGAAAACGCCGCGCAAGCGGCAACGTAAACAAGCCAACTCCACAATAAAGCTCGACTGCGCGAGCGCCGCTGGCGTCTTTCACCGCCTCATCAATCAGTTGCGGAAGTAAATCAACATTCGTCTGAAAAAAGTTTTCTGCGCTGAGGCGGTACGTGTCGCCGTAAATTGTACGGGTAATCTCGCGGACGCCGACGGCCTTCTTAACTATCGGACTCTCGCCGCGGTCGTCGACAATTGAAATTTCATCATCGCCGGCGATCGCGCGAAAGTAACGCGCATTATCAGGCAATTCTCCATCGCTCATGTGCCGCCGCAGCCGCTCAAGCTCGCTTTGCAGTTCAGGCGCCAGCACAGCGCATTCAGCGACGTCGCAGACTCGATGCGAATTCGCTTCAAAGTATCCGAGGCGCTGTCGGACTGAATCGAATTGCCACTGCGCTCGCGCGCGGTAATGCCATTGATTGGGCGCCGCGACGATTTCAAAGTCAGGAACGTCAGCGATGCCGGCGATGCGCCGCAGGCAGTCGCGAACGATTTCGGTTTTCGCTTCGAGTTGCGCCTGATAATTCAGTTGCTGAAAATCACAGCCGCCGCAGCGGCCAAAGTATGGACAAGGAGGTTCGACGCGCAGCGGCGACGCTTCAAGGATCTCGACGATTGAAGCGAACGCGACGCTTCCCTTTACTCGATCGACGCGCACCCGGAGTCGATCGGCCGGTGCGGCCAGCGCCACCATCACGGTTCGATCATCGGCATGCGCCAGGCCCATTCCGCCCGGCAGAATTCGCTCGATAATTACTTCAAAGGTTCCGGGCTCGCTCGCCGCGTTTGCGTTCATCGGCTCCGATCATCGCATCCAATGGTCCTCTGTTCATAATCGCGGTTAGATCTTGACCAGATAGTCGAACCAGAAATCGCCTTGCACGAATCCTTTGGGAGGCTCGTCGAGGGCGGGGCCTTTTGGAGCCGGTGGTGTCGTCACAATTGAGAGCGAATCACTGCGCACGGCGCGACTGTTTGTCTGCTCAAGCAGCCGATCCATTAAGGGCATTCGCGGAATGCTTTCCCACGGAACGTTCTGCGTCGAAACCATGGCCGCGAATTTTCCTTTGCTCATGCGTTCAAGCGCGCTCTTGGGCGTAGCGTTCTGACTACCGTGATGAGCAATTTTGACGAAGGTTAAGCCCGACAGAATCGCGTCGGCCTCAGGTTGTTCCAGCCAGAATTTCCAGTTTCCCCATTGCGCGTCGCCGGGAAAAAGCATCTGCTGGCCGCGATACGTCAGCAACGTTACCAGACTGGTATTGTTCTTTGCCTGGTCCAAGGCAAACGCCAAAGAATCCAACGATGGGCTCGCCAATTCGTCCTGAAACTCTTTCTCGTCTTCCTCGGAAAGGCGGTTATTTGGCGAAAGCTCGTCACGCTTCATGGTCCATTTGCCCGCAAACGGCTTTAGCTCATTCAGCGGCGCCGGCCGGCCGCCGTCAAGTCGCATGTAGCGTTGATTCGCGGGCGGATCCATCGCGGCCAGAAACTTCGGATCGCGCGGCGGTCCGAGAAAGCTTGCCGACAATCCCGCGATGTCGGCAGGATTTTTCAGCGCATCACCCGCCGCCAGGTAACGCACTTCCGCATTGACGCCAAAGCCCGAGCGTAACAGATCGAGCGCTGTTGAATTCTGTGTGAGATTCTCGATCGCGGCGATTGCTGATCGACGCGACCTGTCAGGTTTGGTTTGCTTTGCCTCCGCCGTGAAGTGATCGTGCAGACGCGCGGTCAGCGCGATGTGCTTGTTTTGCAACTTGGCGGCTTTCGGGTCTTTCACGTTTTCACACCATGGCAACCAGACTTCGCCGATTTCAAACTTCGAAAATTCCTTGCTGAAGCCCGAGATGTGATCCTGATGCGAATGCGTGGCAATCACCACCGCGAGTTTCTGGTTCGTTACCTCGGAAATGTTCTTAACCGCGCGATCGATTGTTTTGAGATCGCCCTGCGAATGAACCCCGCAGTCGATCAAGATATGCTTGTGTGTCTCAGCTTCATTCGCGCCTTTTGCGATCGGCAGCGACAGTAAAAAGCAGTCGCCAAATCCGACGCGATACATGCGCACGCGAATCGTGTTCTTGCCGAATTGCGGAGGCTTGGCTTGTGTTTTCTTTTTCTTCTTAGCGACCATTTTTCAATACCCCCGGTGGATCATCGCGAAGTTCATCGGCGTCTTTTTGCCGCGGCGCGGCAGATACTTTTGAATTTCGCCGTATCCGTAAGTCGTCATGGCCAGGCTCGATCCGACATCCTGATAGTAGGCTCGTTGCGCCGCGAGTCTTTGATTGTCTTCGTTGTCTTCGCCAATGTTCTTTTGAATCGCATAACGGACCTTGCCGTCTTCGGTGAGGACGAGCGTAGTTCCTCCGCGAAAAGTAAACCATCCAGTGTCCGCATCGTTCGGATCGAGATCGACGTCCATTTGCTGCATTAACTCGGCGAGTATCTCGATTTTCAGTTGCCCATCGGGCGCAACCCGATGGACCGCGTGAAATGAATGCGCGGCGATCTTGCGCTTCGGATCCGGATTCAATCCGAGGGCTTCGGCGTTCGCTCGTCCAAACTTGCTGAGAAGTACTGCGTTGGCAACGTTCTGATGAGGCGTAGTTGGTTTGGGAATATTAAATTGCAGGCCTTTGCAAACCGGAGACTCCATGCCTTTCGCAACTTCCGGCGGGCACCAGAGGAGCGCCTCTTCCGCAAATGACGCGACGCCTTGCGGATAAATTCCGCGCGAGCGAAAAGCGTCAATCAACGCCGCGCGGTATCCATATTTATCGGTGGGCACGAGGTGATAGTCCGCCGTGATCATCGCCCGCAGAAAGTCGCCGAACATGATGTCAACCGGCGGACAATAGTCGAGCGCGCGAATGCAGATATTCGAAAAGTGTTGTGCGGTCTTGGCTGCTTCGGCTGCCAAACGATTCGCAAGCTCAAAACTCATGTGGCCCGGACTCGGGGCCGAGCCGCCTGCCTGTGCGATGTTCATCAGGTCATGCGTCCGCCGCACGTAGACTGAGAAAAACGCGTCGAAGACGGCAGCAACCAGAATGGCGCCGCGATCATGGGGTTCGAACAATTTTTGCAGCGCGTCAGAGTTCGGTGGCGTTCCCAGCGCTTGTCGCAAAGCGGCGCGCCGACCCATCGCTTCACCAAACTGTTGAGCCAGAGCAACCAACGGATTCGCAATCGAAAGTTCTTCCTGAATGACGGCCCGGCCGCCTTCGGGCGTGATAGTTGGGCCGACGCGTTCGCGAAACATCAGTCCACCGGTGCGCTGAATCATCTCAACCAAAGCGTCTTTGTAACTGAAGTGCTGAAACAGCGCGCAGATGTCGGCAAAGCCTTCATGAAATGCGGCTGTGTCCGGTCCGGTTGGTTCGTAAAAGAATTCACGCTGGCCGTCAATCAAAGCGTGCGTGGTTTCATGCGCGATGATGTCGTGCGAGAGGCAAGTGAACACTGTCTGGCCCGGAAGGTTTGTGCCCGGATCGTCGTTCGAAGCCGAAAAATATCCGAACACGATCCCGCGCAGCTCGCGATCGTAGTACGCGTTGGCCTCCTGCATCGCGTGCGGGAACAGGCGCAACTTGCCCTGATGCGGATCGTCTTTCTTGCCGCCGCGAAAGCCCCAGCGCGCTTTGCGTCCAAGCGCGAACTCAAAACGCCGGATCGTCTCGCTGGCCACGGCGTAGACCATCTGCTGATGAAAACGCGGATCAGATTCGCTCGGATCCAATCCGCCGCGCATCATCACTCCCGGATCGTCCAGATCGACTGGCTCGTAATAAACATTATTCGTCGCGTCATAATCCACGACCGCTAAATATTTTCCGATTGGTCCAGCCAAAAGTCGCGTGGGCTCGTCAGCGGCGGCTTCGTTCTTTACCGAGATCGTCATGAAGTTTCCGAAGTTTTTTCCTTGCGACGGATCAAATGCGTAAGCTTTCAGCGGACGCTCAGCCGGCACCTGATCGTTCATTGTGTACGACATCGGAATTTCTCCTGTCAGGAAACGAAGTTTCTCTGCGAGTTAACGGTGGCGCCTAACCGCAGTTGAAATGACATCTGAAGAACTGAGCCGCAAAACCTTGAGTAACTTGAGACTTGGGACTTGAGGTTTGAGACTCCGCAATTTTGAGAGCGGCGAGACGATACTCCGTTCCGGGCGTCGTTTCAAGAAATTTTCGAGCGCGGACACTGAGAGGCAATTTGCAGTTATTTTGGCGGGATTACAGATAGAAAAGGCTGAGCCGCGGCACGTCGAAGCGCTCGCGCAGTCGCTTGCGCAGCAGGTTCGCACGCGTCTGTTCGAACGCCGCTTTGTCCATCTGGCGCTTGTAAGGTTTGATTTGCGCGTCAACTTCACCAGTCGCGGCTGCCAATTCTTCCGGCGTCAGGTTCTGGCGAATAGCATCGTCGAGCAGTCGATCAATTCCACCCAGAGATTCTTCCAGCTTGCGCACGTCGGTGTGCGCTGTGGTGGAAAAGTCTTCGCGAATTTCCGTCAGCAGCGAGATGGCGCGCGTGAACGCTTCGCCAAGTTCATCATCGTTTGCGCGCGCATCGCGCAGGCGCGTGAGCGCCGCGAGCGATTCCGTCAAATGACGAAGCAGCACGTCACGCGAAAAACCTGTCGGTGAAGTCGCGCCTGCTTCGCTTTCGGCCGGCGCTTCGGTGCTGCCGATTCGCGATTCGAGCCACTCCGCGTACTGCGCTTCGACTTCTTCCTGACAGTAAAGCAGGGACTTCACGCTGCGCTTGCGCTTTTTCGATTCATACGAATCGAAGGCATGCTCAATTGCGCGCAACGCAACGTGCAGCGGCACGCCGCGCTCTTTCCAACTTTCGATCAGCGCCCAGTCGATAGGGCTGAGCATCAGATGCTTGCCGCGGCGACGAATGAAGGTGTCTTCGATTTCGGTGAAGTAAGAAAAGTAATTCAATTCGAAAAAGTTCTGGGTCTGACAGTCTGGAGTCTGGAGTTTGACCTTTCAATTCTTCGAGAGCCTCTCTCTGAATTCCACTTTAGACCTCTAGACTCCAGACTTCAGGCTCTCCCTTGTCGTTCATAAACCAGTCTCAATCCGTCCAGCGTCAATGTCTCGTCAACCGCCTGAATGAATTCAGAGCCCTTCGCAATCAGCGGCGCCAGTCCGCCCGTCGCAATTATCTTCGCTTCGCCGCCGAGTTCGTCGATCATCTTCTTGAGAATTCCGTCAACTAAACCGGCATAGCCATGATAAAGGCCGGACTGCATCGCTTCGACTGTCGCCGAGCCGATCACTTTCTGAGGCCGCTTGATTTCCACACGCGGTAATTTCGCCGCCCGCTCAAACAACGCGTCGGAAGAGATTGTGATTCCTGGCGTGATCACGCCGCCAAGGTATTCGCCTTTTGAACTGATGGCGTCGAACGTCGTCGCCGTGCCGAAATCCACGACGATGCAAGGCGCGCCATATTTATGGATTGCAGCGACCGCATCGACGATGCGATCGGCGCCCACATCCGCCGGTGGATCGTAAAGAATCGGGACGCCAGTGTCGATCGTGTGATCGATGAACAACGGGGTGGCATGAAAGTAAGTCTCAGCCATTTGCTTCAGCGTGAAGTTAAGCGGCGGCACCACCGAAGCAATCGTGATTGCATCGATTGAAGTGAAATCCAGGCGCGATAGCGCGAAAAGATTTCGCGCGTGCACACCCCACTCATCAACGGTGCGCGAACGCGCCGTCGTCAGGCGCCAATGCGCCAACAGCTTTTCGCCGTCAAAAACACCCAGCGAAGTGTTCGTGTTACCAATGTCGATTACTAGAAGCATATAGGCAGTGACGAGTGACGAGTCATGAGTGATAAGTGATAAGTCATGAGTGACGAGTGATGAGTGATGAGTGATGAGTGATGAGTCACGAGTCATGAGTCGTGAGTGATTAGCAAGAGGTGCGTTACCTCTGACTTCCTGCTTCTCGCTTCTCACTTCTTTCTTGTCGCTTCTGACTTCTGACTTCTTTCTTGTCACCCGTCACTCATCACTAGTCACCTGTCACTTATTACTCATCACCCATCACTCATCACTCATCACTTGTCACTCGTCACTTCACTTGTCACTCTCACCGACGTTACGTCACCAGCGCGAACTATCTTAATTACGCCTTCATCAGTTTCTACACGCAGCGCGCCGTCGCTTTCAAGGCCACGCGTGGTTCCTTCGAATGTTTCATTCGTCACGGCTACGCGGACACGGCGGTCAAAAGCGTAAGACGAGTTGGCGCACCAGTCGCGAACAATATCTTTCGCGCCGAGATCGCTATGCAAAGATTCGTATCGCTGCGTGAATGTCCTCATCAATTCGTCCAGCAGCGATTCGGGATCAGGTTCACTTCCAGTCACAGTTTCGATCGAAGTCGCGTGCATTGCCAACTCTGCAGGGAAACTCTGGCGCGTCAGATTGATTCCGATTCCCACGATGGCCGCCGTTCCGCCCTCTGTTTCGGCGGTCTCTGTGAGAATTCCGCACAGCTTCCGTTCGTGCGCATGGATATCGTTAGGCCACTTGATGTCTACTCGCAAGCCGCACGCTTTCTGAATCGCGTCCGCAACTGCCAGAGCCGCAGCCAAACTAATCAGCGGCCAGCGAGCCGTCTCGAACTTCGGCCGTAGAATTATGCTCACATAAAGTCCCGCATCTTTAGGCGAATGCCAACTTCGATCCAAACGCCCGCGCCCACGCGTCTGCTCACGCGCGACAATGAAAAGCCCTTCCGGCGCGCCAACCTTCGCGCGTCGAACGCCTTCGAGATTTGTAGAATCGATTGAATCGAAACGAATGGTTGTTGGGCTGAACACCGTTCAAAGAAAGAGCATTCGCAGAATAAACGAAGCGCGACCTGCGCACCAGCGAGTGCCGCGAAAATTTCTAAACAAGCCGAGTGAACCGAATCAGAAAACAAAAGGGAGCACGCGCGTGCTCCCTTGCTCTGCAAGTTGTGAAAGGCGGAAAAAATTAACCCAGGAATCCGCGGAATTTTGACGGACTGGCCGCGTAGCCCGGAAAGATCGAATTTAGATTTGCTGAGCCCAGATGTTTCGACGCAACCTCTCCGAACACATCACGAAAGTCCGTCGTTAACGCAAGGTCACGGCCTTCGTAAAGCTGATCTGATTTCAGGCCCGGCCAGTCGCCGTAGACTTTCCCTCCACGCACAGAATTCCCGACGACGAACATCGCATTCGCGTGACCGTGGTCAGTTCCGCGATTGCCGTTCTCGCGGGCTGTACGCCCGAACTCAGACATCGTCAGCACAACCACGTCGTCCATCCGTTGACCGAGGTCGAGATAAAAAGCTGCGATCGTCTGGCTGAAGTTTCGCAGAAGATTGCTGAGCTGTCCCTGCTGGTTCCCTTCATTGACGTGCGTGTCCCAACCGCCAACGTCGGTGAAGGCGACTTCCAAACCGACGCCGGCTTTGATCAACTGCGCAGTCTGACGCAGAGCGTTTCCGAAAGGTGTGTTCGGATAAGTCGCACCGTTTTCCGGTTTGTACTGCGCTGGATTAACTTGCTTCAGGTAATTGATCGCTTCGAAAGTTTCTTTGCCGGTGCCGTGCAGTGAATCGTTCACTGCTTCATCGTAAAGATTTTCAAAGCCGCCCTGGACTGAATCGGAAGTTTGACCGGCACGAATGCGAAAATCCGCGAGGTTCGACATCGCCACCGTCGGCGCTTTGCCTTGCATCGCGCGCGGCATTTGCTGTGTCATCGAAACCGCGCGGAACAGTGACTTCTGCGGATCGCTTTTCGATTGCAAATAGCGATTTAACCAGCCATCGCGCGTTGATTTAACGCCGGGCGTTCCCGATTCCATGTAGTCCTGCGCGTCAAAATGCGAACGCGTGTTGTCCGGCGAACCCGAGGCATGAATGATCGCCAGGCGCTTTGAATCCCACAAAGGTTTGAAGGCAGACAGCGAAGGATGCAGGCCGAAGAAACCGTCAAGGTTGAGCGCTGCTTCAGCGCCGCCGTTCGGTTTCGGAATAGCGATGTTCGGCCGCATGTCGTAATAAGCGCTTTCGCCAAATGGCACGACGACGTTCAGACCATCGACTGCGCCGCGCTGAAAGATGGCAATCAGCGTCTTGCGTTTTCCGGTGTTCCCGACAGTTGCCGCGAGCGCGCGTTTTAGAAACGAAGGCGTCGCCGTCATCACGCCAAACGATGCCAACGCAATGCTGCCCGACTTCATAAAGTATCTTCTGTCCATAAAAACCTCTTGAATCGTTAATCGTAAATCGTGAATAGAAAAACTATTTACGATTCACGATTTATTGTTTACTGCCTCACTGTCTCTGAAACTCTGGCGAACCCAGAATCAAGCCGGCGATCTTAACGACTGGATTGTCGACAGTTGCCGGATTAATTGCCGCCTGCTGCTGCGGGCGCGGCAGCTGTTGCTGTTGGCCATCGCCGCCGGCGAACCCCGGGAGATTGCCGCGATTGAACGCAGCCTCGAAAGGATTCTCGGGCGCTTTCGCCGAGGCAGTCTGGACTGCAGGCATCGGCGGCAAAGTAATCTGATCGCTCAACTGCTTCAGCAAAGTCTCCCGCGTCTTCGCGGAAATCTCACCGCCTACAAAGAGCGTCACGAAGCGATCGAGCAGCCTCTCTTTCGTCATCGATTTGTCTTCGGCGACAAACTGAGCCAGGTTTACGCGCGTTCCGGGAATGCGATTGGTGACCAGGGCCAACGCAAAATTCATTCGCTCAAGTAATGCGCCGGTGTTCACCCAGTCCTCGGCCACGTCGGAATAACCATTCGGCGTTTGAAATCCATAGAGCGGTTGGCCCATGCGCGCAATCCATTGATGAAACTGCGGCCCGCCATTCGTGTCTGCACCCAAAGTGCGCACGGCGCTGATTGCCAATTCGAACGGCCGCTTGATCTTCGCGCGATAGGCTTCAGTGGAATTGAATTCCGGTGAAGTAAAAATCGTGCGCAGCATCTCGCGAATGTCTCCGTCTGACTTGAGATAACTTTGCGCCACCCGATCGACCAGTGCTGGCGGCGGATTGTCAGACACAAAGTGCCGCACCAGTTTGGTGGCAATGAACTTCGCGGTTGCTGGCGAGTGCGCGAGGATATCAAGTACCATCAACCCGTCATTCACGCCGCCGCCGGCTGGAATTTTGTGGCCCAGCACCATCTTCTCACCATCGTCATGAACGCGTGCGTTGAAATAAAACTTGCCGGCATTCTCGCGTAACATCTCTGCCCGACGACCGCCGCCCCCCCCTGCAATTTGCGCCGCGGCTGCACCCGCGCCGCGCGGGGCAAAGATGGTCCAGCCGGTAAAGCAGCGCGCAACTTCCTGCACGTCTTTCTGCGTGTAGCCGCCATCAACGCCGAGCGTGTGCAGCTCCATCAACTCGCGCGCGTAATTTTCATTGATGCCGCGGCGCTGTTGCTGTTGGGGCCGCTGCTGCTGCGGATTGTTCGACATCAGAATCTGATTTCGCGGCGCGAACTGACGCTGTGGCTGCGGAGCGTTCGGGCTCACGCTTTGAAAATTATCGAGATAGAAAAGCATCGCCGGGCTTTCCGCCGTCGCTTTCAGTAAGTCATAGAATTTTCCCATCGTGTGCGGTCGAATGGTGTCGCGATCATACGAGGTCAGCAGCCAGCGATCCGCGCCCTTATTGGCGAACACGTTAAAGTGGTTGGTCCAGAAATCAACCATGACTTCCTGCAACTGTCGCTCGCTGTAAGCAGCGCGCAGGATGCGCGACATCTGCAACTCACCCGTCAAAAATTGTGGCGGCCGCAAATTATTTTCTTTGAAGTATTGATAAACCGCGCGACGGTACTCAGCATTGTTCATCGGATTCGCGTTGTTGGCCGCGACGGTTGTCTGGTTGTTGTTCTGCGGCGCAGCCATTTCGCCTGACATCGAATCGCCGGCCTTCGGCTGATTCGCATTGGACGTCGCGTTGGCGCCGCCCTTGACGCGATTGTCTCGCGCGGCGGCCAAGTCCGCGGGCAAGTCGTTGCGCCGCTGAAGCTGGCGCAGCAACTGTCCCGGCTGAGGATATTTTTCGTAGAGATCTGCGCTCGTCATCCGCAGCGTCTCCAGATTCTGAAGCTTTGCTTCAGTGGCCGGGTCGTCGATCTTTTCGGGATGAAGTTGCAGCTCAATGTATTTGTCGAGCCCCATCGCCTTCACGCGTTCGACGTCTCCCGGCCGCGCGCCGAAGCCGAGCCGATTGAGAACATGAAGGATTTTCTGATCTTCGTTGAGTTTGTTTAATGCGTTCTTAGAAGTCTCGGCTCCTGCCTGTGTCGTGATAACACTGGCAAAAATGGCGATGCCGACAAATAAAGCCGTGGCGGCTCGCGCCAGGCGCCTCAGATAATTAGTGTTTTTCATAGCTCAGTACCAATCACGCGTTTCGAATTCCGAATGGCTGGAATATAGACGCGCTATGCCAACAACTGGTCGATTAATCTGCATTGACGTATTCTCAAAAAAATTCGACTTAATGCGATCACTGCGCGTCAGAATGTTGGCCGCTGGCGAAAACGGCAAAGAGACGCTGGCGGCCTAACCCTCGAAGTCCTCTTCGAGATAGGCGTCGCGCTGGCAAGAGCGTGGCGCCATTTTTCTGTCAGAATCTTGCCCGCGCTCGGGTTTGCCTACCGCCAATGCATATAGTAGTCTTTACTCCCTCCCGGTAAGAACGTGAAACGAATACCGGCTCTCTTGCCCAGAGCCGCATCGGTTTTCGATCTCAGCGATAGGTCGTCCGGCGCGACATGAAACAGACTCTCTTTGCCCTCCTGCATTTTGCAGGAATCTTTAGATTTTACGCGTGGCTTAACCGAAGACACGTCCCGATTATTAGTTATCATAGCGTTCTCGCGTCTTCAGATCCGCGTCCTTTCGATCCGCATAAGCAGCACATCCCATTACCACTGTTTCAAGCTCACCTCGATTATCTGAGCCGCAATCACAACGTCGTCAGCCTGTCTGAATTTATCCAGGCGAAATCAGCGGGGCGGCAACTGCCCGATTACACAGTGGTCCTGACGTTCGAGGATGGCATGCTGGACTTTCATTCGGTTGCGGCGCCGCAACTGGAGCGGCGAGGGTTTCCAGCTACAGTATTCGTCATTACCGACTTCGCTAACGGTCAAGAACATCCAAGCGGGGAGTCGTATCTTTCATGGGATGAAATTCTTGATTTGTCAGAGCGCGGATTTGACGTGGGTTCTCATACCCGTTCCCATCCAAACCTGACGGAGATTAGCCTGGACGACGTTTCGGAACAGTTGGCGAGTTCGCTCGCAATTATCCAGCAACGCCTCAACCATAACCACATCCCGCTTTCGTATCCGTACGGATACACATCGGATGCGATTTGCCGGCTCGCCCAGGGCGCCGGTTATTATTGCGCAATCGGCGACACGATCGTCGGCAACGTGAATCCGGACAGCGACCTCTTCGTTTTGAACCGGGTAACGATTGCCAGCGACGATGACGTTCATGCTTTCGCAGCGAGGGTCTCGGGTTTTGCCGCATGGGCGCGCAGAATTTTTCGAAACGAACGGGCGCGCGCGCTCACTTCCCGCCCCGCATCTTATGGTTACCCGGCCAAAGAAACAGAGACCTGTTCACCCGAGCAGGTTATTTCTTCTTAACCAAAAAGAATTTTTCCGGATATATTGCGTACTCGCGGCACTGCCTTTCGCTCAGCTCGTGCGTCAAGCCGGTCACCGAAAACCCGGAAGAAGTTAGGAATTCCGGGAAGTCATTTCCGAATGCACGTCGAATACCTGACAGGCTCTTGTCTGAGAAACCGAACTCTCGAGTCTTGCCATCTCCGTTGAGTCCCACCGACACGATCAACTCCCCGTTTTCAGGCGATAGAACGCGGTGCAATTCAGAAATCGCCGCACGCAGATCTTGAACCTGCTCCAACACGTGATGACACCAGATCAGATTGGCGACGTTCGATTTGAGAGGCAAAGCCTGCAGATCCGCAAGAAGGTCAACTCCACGATTTGGTTGAATATCGAGGCGCACCGGTAGCAGCCCGGTTGCCGTCTTCCAAAGCGTTGCGATCGATCGTTCCGGTGAAAAAATCAGCGCCGTTCCCGACTTTTCATCAATGCGATAGACATCTCGCAGCCAAATGAACAGCGCTCGATGACGTGAGTGACTACAGCACTGCGGGCATTCTGCATTCGGGATCGCATATCCCATCTCGATGAAATCGAAAAAGCGATTGCCTTGCCAGCCGCAACATGGGCATTCATGTTGCGCCCTCAAGAATTTATTGCGAAGAATTACGATTACTCGGCGCGAGGCGACGTTAGTAAACAATAGCGTCGCGCCTGCTACGCCAAAGGTCTTGATGAGATCCCGATACCAACTGAGCATTAGAGTCCGGCGCGCAGAAGCAAATTCGTTCAGGGTCGATTTGCAGGCGTCTGATTTCGCGGTGCAGGCTTCGGATAACTCGCCGGACTGCGATTGCCCTGCTTATCAACCGCGCGTACGCCAAAGAAATAATTGTCCTTCGACATGCCTTTCATCGTGAACGTCGTCACGTTTCCGACGGTGCGTGAATGCGTCCAGGTCGACTCAGTCGTGTCACGCCAGACGATCTCGTAACCGGCTACGTCCCCTTCTTTGTTCGCGTCCCATCCCAACTCAGTATCGTTTGAAAGTGCGCTGACTACCGTCACGTTCTTCGGCCGCGCGGGCGCCGAAGCGAGCACCGCCAGCGCCGCGCCATTCACGCGCGCGACATCGGCGATGAAATTAAAGTCGTCGAACTGCGGCAAGTCTCCGTACTGAATTCCGTTCTCGATACGGACGTTTTGATGCTGATGATGGTAATTCTCGTTCGGCTCAGTGAAGCGCACAGCCGGATAGCCGCGTTCGAGAAACGGAATGTGGTCTCCTCCACGGCTGTAGCGATCGCGCCGGTAAATCAACCAAACCTTCATTGACGCAACGTAACGTTCGCCGGCGTCTTTAATAAAGCGCGCGAGCTGCCGCGATGGCGAATCATTCTCGCCGCCTACGCTGCGTCGGGTCGTCGCATCCTGTTGAGTCTCGTTCGAAGGCACGCCTTCAGAGAAGACGCGGACTGTGTGCGGATCGTGGACACCGTTTCCGCCGAGCGAACTGCCGATGATGTCGTTAGTGAACATGCCTTCGATGTTCATGTTGTTCTTCTTCGCTTGCTCGGCAAAGTAGGTCGAGCCGAGCAGTCCCTGTTCTTCTCCGGCAACTGTCATGAAGACGATCGTCGCATCGAATTTGTATTTCGACATGACGCGGGCCATCTCCAAAACCGCAGCCGTGCCCGACGCATCGTCGTTGGCGCCTGGCGCATCGCACTTGGCGTCGGTCGGGCTGGTGCACATCGAATCGTAGTGACCGCTGACGACGTAAACGCGATTCGCTGATTCCGCCTGCGTGCCTCTCAACGTGGCGACGATGTTTGTCAGCATTGTCGGTTCCGGAACGCGCGCGGCTTTTGCTTGTTCGAAGGTCTGCTTTTCGACAGTCATGCGTCCGCCCGACTGCGCCGCAGCCTTCTGAAACTCGCCGAACAACCAGTCGCGCGCCGCGCCGACGCCACGATTCGGATTGTTCTGCTCAGAGAGCGTGTTGCGAGTGCCAAAGCTCACGAGCTTTCTGATCGTCGCTTCGATATTTCGCGGGTTTATTTCGGCAACGATTTTTGGGATGTCAGGGTTGCCTCCGGCTCTGACAGTCAAACGCGAACGCCTCTGTTGAGCCGAAACGCTCTTGGCGCTGTTGGTTTGCTGATTTCCGGCGAGCGCGTGATCAAGACCGGAGCCGAAATAAACTACGACAGAGAGAACCAGGAGAATGGCTTTGAGTTGGGCCAGACGCATTCGATCGGACCTCGTTGATCTAAAAGTTTTCCGAGCGAACGGAACTCTATCAACTCAGGATCGGCGTAGCAACCTTTCCTAACTTGGGATCTATCTCTTGATGGTTTCTGAAGGCGGGCGATACGTTTCTTCCAAAAATCGCGTGGTGTTTTCAGTAACACTTGCTCCAGGCGCGAGCTGAACCTGAACAGGTTGTGGAAAGGTCGCTGGATGCTGCGCCGCGGCCAAGGGTTTTGCCGCGACTCGACCCGGGCTCAGCGCGGCGCTAATCAACTTCGAGAGTTGCCGGATCAAAAGAATATCGATTGTGAGGAGCGAAGGTATTCCGAAGACGGGAATGGCCGGCGACATATTGCCGGCTCCTCTTTCCACCATCTCAATGGTGCCGGAAACTATGCCGGCGAAACCACCCAACGTGATCAGGACGATCAACGAGCTCAGGATCAAAATCGGTTTCGTAAGATTGATTGGTGGAAGGTCAGTGGATTTTCCGATAGCCGAGCTGAGATTCGCACCGCAACGATTGCAGTAGTTCAGCTCGATCGCGTATTCGGTTCCGCAAGAAGGACAAAACATAGGCGCGTAAATAGTAAATGGTAAATAGTAAATAGAAAACGCTTCCTCACCGATTACGACCAAAGGGGCGTGGAGGTTCGCTTCTATTTACCATTTACGATTTACCATTTACTTTATTTTGTAAGCCTTGCCCTTCCAGACGACGATGACCTCGCCGCCAAGTTGCTGGGCGATGGACTTGAGTTTTGAATCAAGCGCGTCAAATTCATCAGAACCGCGCGAAACGTTGCGGATGGCCATGGTCGACTTGAACTTTACGTCTACCCAGGCGTTGCCGCTGCGCTGAAACTTGCGGCCCCCGACTGAGCGGATCGAGGCTGTTGTTGTCGAAGAAACTGTCGTCACATCGTTCGATTTGCGCGCCTCCGCTCGATCATCTCGGGCAGCGCCGGCAGACATTGAAAGTGTCCCGCTTTGCGATTGCTTGGGCGCACTCTTGTCGCTTTTCTTCTCATCCACGTCAGCGATACCGCGCAGCCGATCCTCTTCCTTCGCGACGTCAGTCGAACGATTTCGATCGAGCACTTTGTACTTCTCATTAGACTCGCTTCGCCGCGGACCGCCATGAATGATGCCGGCAACGTTTTGTTGCTCACGCGCGCGTGACTCGTTCGATTCGGCAGGCTGCGGCGCAAACGATGGTGTCGCTTCGGCGCGAGCAGCTACAACCGGTTTGTTCGCAGTAATCACCGGTTCCGGTTCATTGACCGCAATTTCAGTTCGAGGCTTTGCCGGCGGTGGCGGCGCAGCGGGTGCCTCGCCCAAAGTCTCCCGGCCGTTCCCGATTGTTGGCTGAGGCAGAGCCTTCGCAATCGCTGAGCGATCGACTGGCGGATTCGAATCCGTCCCCGCAACTGGCGATGCTGTCGCGTTATTCGCGGTCGTCGACTCTGGGTTTGCCGCGGGCTGATTCTGGACAATCAGATTCCGACCGGAAGGATTCGATCTCCGCCAGGCGAGAAAACTTATGCCAGCGACCACTATTAACGCGATCGCGACGGCTGCATACTTAAAAGCAGGAAGAGCGAACAAGCCGGCTAAACTTTTCCACCAGGAGGTCGCGGGCTCTCTTCGCGTTTCGGCACTTTGCGTGGCCGCAGCCGAACCCGCGTGAATTGATAGTTCTCCAACGAGTTTCCGGCAGTCGTCACAGTCGGCCAGGTGCGCAACGTAGAGCGATCGCGTCGCCGCCGGCAGAGCCCCTTCCGCGAAAGCATTCAACGCGTCCGCGTCGAGGTGCTCTCCGGTGGTTGAGACGCCGCGCGCACGCGTAGCCTGTCGCCGAATCAAAAGCTCAATCTGTGAATCATTCGGTGTCATTCTTGAATCGCTATGGCGTTACGTTCCGCTACTTGAGGAACGCCACTCAAGGCAAAAACTTGCGACACTTACTTAAACCGCAACGGAACCTCCTCCGCGACGGGCGTCCTCCATCACAGCGTCGGGCGCGCCGCGCAATAACGGCTCGAGTTCCATCTGCAATGTCGCGGCCACTTCCGACAACGAACGTGTCGCTTCTGCCTGCGTCCATCCATGTTTATCCATCAAAAGTTTTTCGACGCGCTTGCGAATGTCACCGTGAATTCGCGTGAGACGCCGGCTGGCCGTGGCTTCGTGAAAGCCCAACACAGCCCCGGCTTCCCGCAAGCGCAGGCCATCGAAATAGTAAAGCTTCACCAACAAGCGATCTTCATCGTCCAATTCAGCCAGTGCCTGAGCCAACGCATTTTCGACTGTCGCGGCAGCCCGGCTCGTGGCCAGCTCATCCTCCGGATTCGCGGCCGAGTGAAAAATGTGCGCGCCGTCTTCAGCATCGCCTTCTTGACCCAGCCGGTCGAAATCAGCATCTTCTTCCGTGTGGACCAATCGCGCTTCGCGGCGGTGACGATCGATTGCGAGTTGGCCAACGACGGCGCGCAGCCAGCCGCCCAACGATCCTGCGCCCGAGTAATAACCGAGCTTGCCCGCCGGCTGGCCATCCTCGCGCGCCTTCAGTCCGTGCAGCTCTGCCCAAATCGAAGCGGCCAGATCATCCGCAAGTTCCGCGTTCGCACTTGCCGCGCGCGCGGCCGAACGCACGGTCGCCGTGTAGCCTTCAACCAAATCATTCCACGCGTTTTGATCGCCGCGCTGACATGCAAGGACCAGACACAAATCGTCTGCATGCAGCTTGCCAATGAAAGCCCCGATGTCTTCAGCCGTCGTTTTGGGATCGTGCTTGAGTAAATATTTTTCAGTCGTGGCGCGCACGCGCGGAAGCAACGATTCGACATCGAGCGAGCGATTTTCCGAGGCGCGCGCCAGCAATCGCTGCGTCCCTTCAAACATCGCCTGCTCTATTCGCTGCTGCTCTTTACTCACTGATTTAGCCGCGTTTCTGGTCAATCGTAACACGATTAAGACGGCGCCCTGGGTTCAGTTTGCGCGGCCTCATTTCGGTTTTGATGTTATTGCGGAACTTGAGTTTGCTGCCTTCCGCGAAATCGACAATCGCAAGACCAGACTCTAAAATCCTGACGTGCTGCGCGTTACTGAGATTTTTCGATCGATTCAAGGTGAGTCGACGCATGCCGGCCGGCCGTGCACGTTCGTGCGTTTGGCCGGATGCCCGATGCGCTGCACCTGGTGTGACAGCGAATATACATTCACCGGCGGCGATCATTTGACGATCGAGGCGATTCTGGACAAGGTGCGCGAGTTTGGCTGTCCACTCGTGGAGGTGACGGGCGGCGAACCCCTGGCGCAGCGGGAGGCGTTCGATCTAATCAGGAAACTGTGCGACGAAAAATACGAAGTGCTGATCGAAACCGGCGGTTATGTTTCGACTGAATCAGTCGATCATCGCGCCAAGATAATTCTCGATGTGAAGTGTCCGGCGTCAGGAGAAGCTGAACGGAATCATTGGTCCAACCTGGAGCGACTGCGATCGGATCAAGATGAAGTTAAGTTCGTTATCGCTAATCGCGTCGATTGGGATTTCGCGAACCAGATCATTTCTGAATACGAGCTGGAGCGGCGCGCGAAAGCAATTCTGATCTCTCCAGTGTGGGGACTAATTGATTTGCAGGAGCTAGCCGACTGGATTACGGAAAGCGGGATGAACGTTCGGATGCAGCTTCAGCTTCACAAATACATCTGGGGCCCGGACGTTCATGGGGTGTAAAAAAGAGGTATCTTTCATTTGGCATTTTTTTCAGAAGCCCAACCGTCAGGGAGGGCAAGCGATGAATCTTGCTCTGCTTACGCGCGGGGCTTCTGACACGCAATGAGAAATTCCAAATGAAAAATCTCAAATGCCAAATGGCAAATGTCAAATAGAAGAATGGGCGGTAGCAGCGAAATAGTCGAAGCGCGAAGCGAAGATGAAGAATCCCAATTTTCATCGCTGGCGGTTTGCCTCGTGTCAGGCGGCATGGATTCTTGCGTCACCGCCGCGATCGCCCAGGAAGAAAACGACGACCTGGCGTTCCTGCATGTCTCGTACGGTCAGCGCACGGAAACGCGCGAACGGCGCGCCTTTGAAGAGCTAGCCGATTACTTTCAAGCTCGGCAGCGCCTCGCAGTTTCAATTGAGTATCTACAGAAAATCGGCGGCTCAGCGCTGACTGACAAGACGATTCCGGTGTCAGAAGCGAATCTCAGCTCTCGCGAAATCCCGACGAGTTATGTTCCATTTCGCAACTCGCATCTGCTGGCCATTGCTACAAGTTGGGCGGAAGTGATCGGCGCTGACTCTATTTACATTGGCGCGGTTGCGGATGATTCTTCGGGTTATCCGGATTGCCGGCCAGAGTTCTATCAAGCTTTTCAAGCGGTCATCGATACCGGCACAAAGCCAGACACGCAAATTAGAATTGTGACCCCTGTCCTACACCTGACCAAGGCGGAAATAGTAAAACGAGGCCTTCAGTTGGCCGCGCCGCTGGAACTAACGTGGTCGTGTTACCAGTCTGATGACCGAGCGTGTGGTCGCTGCGATTCGTGCGCGCTGCGGCTCCGAGCGTTTAGCGAGGCGGGCGTGACTGACCCGATTCCGTATGCTTGACAGCCCTGTCGCGGCTCATTAAGTTTAGGTCAGTTTTTCTACAACTTGTCGGAGATGCGCGGCATCTTAGCGGTGGCTGTTACCGACCAGCCCGCAATTTCGTGGAGGATTAAATGCGTCGTTTTCAACTTGTTACATTACTCGGCCTTCTCACCTTGCTGTTCACAGCGAGCGCGGCTTCAGCCCAAACTGGACAACTGTTCGGACACGTCTTGCTCAAACAAGCGGACGGCTCGACAGCTCCGCTTCCGGGCGCTCAGATCGATGTTTATCGAACTGACCTGAAAGCTAAATATTCGACTACCGCGGATAAGAAGGGCCACTTCGTTTACGCGGGACTACCTTATGTCGGCGATTACATTATCGCTGCGAGCGCGCCAAATGCCGCGCCCTTTAGCCTCGGCAAGGTTAAGACCGGACGCGAGATTGATTTCGAACTGGTGCTGGTGCCCGGCGACGGCCATCGCATGACTGAAGATGAAGCAAAGGCCGCTGCCGGCGGTAGCAGTAGCGCAGGAGAAACGGCGGCGAGCACCGGCGAAAGCGCAGCCGCGAAAGCCAAGCGCGAAGAGGAGTTGAAGAAGTACGAGGCTGAGAAAAATCGCGTCACGAATATCAACGAGGTGATGAATCGGACTTTCAAGGCCGGCAAAGACGCACTCCTGGCTAAGAATTATGACGAAGCGATCAAGCAATTTGATGAAGGCCTGGCAGCCGATCCGGACCAGGTTGTCTTCTATTCGTTAAAGTCTTCGGCGCTGCGGTCGCGTGGCGTGGAGCACTACAATGCGTCCGTAAAGGGGACTGACGCCACCGCGAAAGCGGCAGAGATGGAAAACGCGAAGAAGGATTTTCAGGCAGCAGTGGACACTGCGAACAAAGGTGTGGAAGTCGCCAAGAAGGAACAAGCTGCGACTGAGCCAGCCGCACAAGCCGCGCAGGCGTCACGGAAACTCGAGATTCTCGGCTATCGCGCAGAAGCCATGCGGCTGCTGGTAAAAACTGATCCCACACAGGCGCCGGCAGCTGTCACCGCCTTTCAGGAATACATGGCGGCAGAGTCGGATGCCGCGAAGAAATCCAAAGCTGAAAGAGATCTGGCGCAGATTCTCTTCGATACCGCCTCCGATCAGGCTGGATATGATAAAGCATTGGCTGCTTATCAGAAGATTCTAGAGACGACTCCGGACGATCCAGATGCTTTGCTTCGCATTGGACAGACGCTGTTCAATATCGGCGCGCTGAACAATAACGACAAGGCGAAATATCAGGAAGCCGCGAATTACCTGCAGCGGTTTGTTGATAAGGCGCCGGACCCAAATCCTATGAAGGCGGAAGCAAAAGAGTTGATTGAAGCGCTGAAGGCTCAGGCCAACGTCACGCCGGAAAAGATCAATACCCCACCAAGGCGCAGGCGGCCATAGCTTCATTTCATAGTTGCTGGTTGAGAAGAAGGCGAGCTACGGCTCGCCTTTTTTGATCAACCGTACTGGAGTGCAAGCATCTGCGCTTGCACAGGTTGGCAACCGAAACAGTTTCGCTCGTCAATGAAAGTCATGCGATCCGACGCTCTCAACTTTCATTTCTAACGGTTCAATGCGTTTCGCTTTCACGGAAACCACATTGTCCTGATGCTGCAAAACTCCTTCGATCAGCAAGAAAGGGTAATTCACCAGCGCGAGCCGGTTGGTTTCGAAGATTTGCGGGTTGACGATGACATTAGCGATACCCGTTTCGTCTTCCATGCTCAAAAAGACGAATCCCTTGGCCGTGCCCGGACGCTGACGAACGATCACCCAGCCGGCAACTTTCACTCTCATGCCGTTGCGCATGCTTTTTAAGTTACCTGCTGGAGTGACCTTGATCGTGTTCAGCCATTCCCGTTGATGCGCCATCGGATGGCGGCCGATCGTGATGCCCGTCCCACGCAAATCAGCATTCAGTCTTTCATTCAAACTCATCGGTTCGAGCGGCGAGGTGCCGGCCTCTTCCAACTGTTCATACAACGGCCCCGGCTCGCGCGAAACTCGTTCAACTTGCCATAGCGCATCACGACGATGGAAAGCAGGTTGTAGGTTATAGGGGATAGGGTGTAGCCGTATTTCATTCGGACTCTGAAGCTCTGGCCGTGAACTTTGACCTTGCGAGGCTGAATTTTGAAGTTCCGAGCTTGAACTTTGACCTTCCGAAGCTGAACTTTGACGTTCCGAAGCTGAACTTTGAAGTTCCGCGGGGGAACTTTGACGTTTTGAGCCTGGATTTTCGCCTTGGTAGTTTGGCATTCGAACTTTTGACTTCGAACTTTGTACTTCTACACCCCACCCCCTATCCCCTACCCCCTGAATCCGATTCAGCGCTCCCACCACCGCCAACTTTCGTAATTCATCTTTTCTTAATTCCGGCACGCGTCGATGCAGATCATCGAGACTTGAAAATGGTAGTTCGTCGCGCGCGCGCACAATCGCGCGGCCCGCTTCTTCACGCAAACCTTTGACGCAAAGCAAACCAAGCCGGAGCGAAGGGAGTAGGGGTTTGGGTGTAGGGTGTAGTAAATCAAAGTTCGCTTTTGCGTGACTTTGCGTCTTTGCGTCTTTGCGTGAAGCTTCACCGTCAATCAACGCACGATTCGATTTATCAGAAGGAATCTCTTGCAAAGGAGCAAAGGCGCGAAGGTCTCGCGAAGATACTTCGTCAGTTTCTGCCGTTAATTTCAAATCCTGATGACCTGTTCCTGCGACGCTTCCTACACTCCAAACTCTATACCCTAAGCCCTTGTCTTTCGCTACACCCAACTCCCTATCCCCTACACCCTCATGATCAATAGTGCAGTGCCAGTCAGAAGTCGTCACGTCCACCGGCAAAACTTTCAAACCATGCCGCTGCGCGTCCTTAATAATTGTGAATGGCTGATAGAAACCCATCGGCTGATTGTTGAGTGTCGCCGCGGTGAACGCCGCCAGGTAATGACACTTCAGATAAGCGCTGGCATAAGCGATCAAAGCAAAACTGGCGGCGTGCGATTCGGGAAAACCGTAGAGCGCGAACGAAGCGATCTGCTCGACGATTTCTTCCTGCACCCGATCCGTAATTCCCTTCCTCGTCATTCCGCGGCGCAACTTTCTTTCGATCTCTTTCATGCGCTGCTCGGATCGTTTGAAGCCCATGGCGCGCCGCAGCTCTTCAGCTTCACCGCCGGTAAAGTCGGCGCAGATCATCGCCATCTTCAAAAGTTGTTCCTGAAACAAAGGCACGCCCAACGTTCTTTTCAAAACAGGTTCCAGATCCGGATGCGCATAGCGCACCGGCGCGCGCCCGAGCCGCCGCTCCAAATAAGGATTGACCATGTTGCCAACGATCGGACCAGGCCGAATGATCGCGACTTGCACCACGATGTCGTAAAACTTTTGCGGACGAAGGCGTGGCAAACAAGACATCTGCGCCCGGCTCTCAATCTGAAACATCCCAATCGTGTCGGCCTGTTGCAGTGCTGAATACACTTTTTCGTCGTCTTGAGGAAGATGTGCAAGATCGACTTCTTCTCCGTAATCATCGCGAATGATCTGAATCGTCTCTTCGATCACCGCCATCATGCCGAGTCCCAGCAGATCAACTTTGATGATTCCCAAATCCGCACAGTCTTCTTTGTCCCACTGCACGACCACGCGGCCGGGCATCGCCGCCGGCTCCAGCGGCACAACCGAATTCAACTGCCCCTGGCAAATCACCATCCCGCCCGAATGCTGGCCCAAATGGCGCGGCAAATCCTGCACGGCGAGATAAAGCTGAAAGAACTTCTTGATGCGCCGGTCGCGCAGATCGAGCCCAGCATCTTTGAACTGCCGTTCAGTCGTGTCCTTCGGATCTTTCCATTCCCATGTGTGCACTAATCCTGACAAGCGCCCAAGTGTTTCATCATCGAAACCTAAAACCTTGCCGACTTCGCGCGCCGCCGATCGCCCGCGATACGTGATTACGTTTGCGGTCATCGCCGCGCCGAGTTTTCCATAGCGCTCGTAAACATATTGAATCGCGCGTTCGCGCTGATCGCCGCTGGGCAAATCGAGATCGATGTCCGGCCATTCGCCCCGCTCTTCTGAAAGAAATCTCTCGAAGAGAAGTTCCATCCCGACGGGATCGACGGCAGTAATTCCGAGCGAGTAGCAAACCGCGCTGTTCGCCGCTGACCCGCGGCCCTGAATCAAAATGTTTTGGCGTTTGCAGAACTCCACAATGTCCCAAACGATCAGGAAGTAACCTTCGAGCTTCAGCTTCTCGATCAATTTCAATTCATGTTCGATCTGTTTTTCTGCACGTTTGAATTCGCCATTGCGGCCATAACGACGATGCGCGCCTTCGAAAGTGCGCTTGCGCAAAAAAGAAGTCATCGTCTCGCCCGGCGGCACCGGATACTTCGGAAACTCGTAGCCGAGATCCTTTAGCGTGAATTCAAGACGCGATGAAAGCTCAACCGTATTCGCAATCGCCTCCGGCAAATCCGCAAACAGCTCAACCATTTCTTTAGGTGACTTAACGAAGCGTTCTGAATTGAAAGACAGCAGACGCCCCGCAGTTTCCAGGCGCACGTGATTGCGAATGCAGGTGAACACATCGGCAACCTGGCGTTGTGCGCGCGTCGCATAACCAACGCCATTCGTTGCTAATAACGGAAGCTTCAGTTTGCGGGCGAGCTCAATCACCGCATGATTCCGCGCCTCTTCATCTCGATTGAAATGGCGCTGTAGTTCGGCATAGACATTTTCTTTTCCAAAGATGTCGATCAGCCGTTCAGTGATTCGTTCTGCTTCTCTGTGTCCTCCGTGGTTAAATTCGCTCGCCAACGGCCCATCGTCATCGCCGGTCAAACACACTAAGCCATCCGCGTACTGGGCCAATTCATCCAGTGTCACTGCGCACGCGCCCGGCTTTGCATGCTTCGACACGCGCAGCTTCATCAAGGTGATCAGGCGGCAAAGATTCTGATAACCCGTGCGATTGCGCACGATGAGCGGCAGGGTGAAGGTTGAATTTTGAGTTTTGAATCCTGAATTGTGAATTGTGAATTCGGAATTTGGAATTTGCGATGAGTGTTCCTGGCCCAGGTCTGAAGTCCAAGGTCCGATATCCAATTCTGACTTCCGATTTCTGACCTCTGATTTCCGATTTTGGACCGTTATCTCTGCTCCAATATGCGCCTTGATCTTCAGCTTTTTTGCTGCCAGGTGAAATCTCGCGGCCCCGTATAGACCATCGTTATCCTGCAAGGCCATCGCCGGCATCTTGAATTCAGAACACACGGCGATCAGTTCTTCAGGTGTCGCAGCGCCACGAAGGAAACTAAACGCCGACCGCGCATGAAGTTCGATGTACTGCTCACTGCTCACAGCTTACTGCTCACTCTTAGTCATAAACCCCTTCGACGAACCATTGCTCACTCGTTAAATCCCGATAGATGCGGCATAGAATCTCATTCTCATTTGAAGTTGAGTCGAGCACTGCGACATCCCATTCATCTCTGGCCCAAACATCCGATCGCCACCAATCGCCTGACGCGCGCCATGGGCCAGCCGCACAAACAATCCGTCCGCGAACTCTGCTTAAGCTTTCAGAATGGCGGGCGCTGAGACGCGTAGGACGACCGCTAATGGTTTGCACTTCAGCTTTCCAGGGCGGACGAAAAATACGAAAACCCAGGACGCATTTCCGATTGCCGATTGCCGAGTGCGGATTGAGCCGTGAATGATGTCCTACGCTTCGTTGATGTTTTCCTCTGTCTCCTCTGTGGTTAAAACTCAGCGCGAACCGCTTCATCCGAAATGCATCCGGTCGATGCGTGTCGAGAATCTCGGGTGAGCCCACATTCTCTCCGCCAACCAACTTCGCTAATCGCGCGAGTGTGATTTCGAGTTTCTCGGGCTCTGGCGCGAGCGGAATGAACAAACCATTTTGAGAGGCGCGCGGCTTCACCGGTTCAGCGCTAATTGAAATTTTAATAATTGGGGCTGGTGGAGGTTCGCGCTCCATTTCAAAGATGAGCACTTTCCAGCACATTGGGATCCTAAGCTTAGAATTCCACGTGGACAAGTTGTCGCG